>Ga0308160_10000224_pt1 | contig 138321 bp, 113 predicted proteins | sample PhyFR1_FD_201036 | JGI IMG/M metagenome (GOLD analysis project Ga0308160, IMG submission 201036) | Phyllosphere microbial communities from UC Gill Tract Community Farm, Albany, California, United States - DLSLF.R1 | ecosystem: Host-associated > Plants > Phyllosphere > Unclassified | place... | reverse complement strand
CACCTCCGTTATCAATTTCCGCCTGGGTAAGCGCATGGAAACCGGTAAAGGTACTGTTGTCTGAAGCACCTACCGCTAAACTTGCGATCGGACCACCAGAAATTGTTGCGTTTGCATCGGTAACCGTAACATTTGTCAGGGTTACGTTACCTGTATTGGTCACCACGAAAGTGTAGTTGATACGGTCGCCCGCGTCTACCTTACCGTTCGTGTTGAAGTCATTGTAAGAACCGTCCTTGGCCAGGGTCATTGCGCCTGTGTGTACAATCGGTGTAACTGTACAGCTTGGGCATGTCGGTGTTGGCGGCGTAACCGGATAATTGGGATCGGTAGGCGACAATGGCGTCGGATCTACCGAAGTGGTCGTGATATTGTTATTTTTAGGGTCTTTTCCGGTCGCAGTAGCCACGTTGAACACGCCTCCGTTATCAATTTCCGCTTGGGTAAGCGTATGGAAACCAGTGAAAGTGCTGTTGTCTGAAGCACCTACCGCTAAACTTGCAATCGGACCACCAGTAATTGTTGCGTTTGCATCGGTAACCGTAACATTTGTCAGGGTTACGTTGCCTGTATTGGTCACCACGAAAGTGTAGTTGATCCGGTCGCCCGCGTCTACCTTACCGTTCGTGTTGAAGTCATTGTAAGAACCGTCCTTGGCCAGGGTCATTGCGCCTGTATGTACAATCGGTGTAACCGTACAGCTTGGGCATGCCGGTGTTGGCGGCGTAACCGGATAATTGGGATCGGTAGGCGACAATGGCGTCGGATCCACTGAAGTGGTCGTAACCGGTTTGTCCTTCGGATCTTTTCCGATCGCAGTAGCCACGTTGAACACACCTCCGTTATCAATTTCCGCCTGGGTTAAGGTATGGAAACCGGTAAAGGTTGAGTTATCAGACGTACCTACCGCAAGTGAAGCGATCGGGCCACCAGAAATGGTCGCGTTTGCATCGGTAACCGTCACATTTGTTAAGGTTACGTTGCCCGTATTGGTCACCACGAAAGTGTAGTTGATACGGTCGCCCGCGTCTACCTTACCGTTCGTGTTGAAGTCATTGTAAGAACCGTCTTTCGCCAGGGTCATTGCGCCTGTGTGTACAATCGGTGTAACCGTACAGCTTGGGCAGGCAGGTGTTGGCGGCGTAACCGGATAGTTGGGATCGGTAGGCGACAATGGTGTCGGATCCACTGAAGTGGTCGTGACCGGTTTGTCCTTCGGATCTTTTCCGGTCGCAGTAGCCACATTGAACACACCTCCGTTATCAATTTCCGCCTGGGTTAAGGTATGGAAACCGGTAAAGGTTGAGTTATCAGACGTACCAACTGCCAATGAAGCGATCGGGCCACCCGTAATTGTTGCGTTTGCATCGGTAACCGTCACATTTGTTAAGGTTACATTGCCCGTATTGGTCACCACGAAAGTGTAGTTGATACGGTCGCCCGCATCTACTTTACCATTCGTGTTGAAGTCGTTATAGCTTCCGTCTTTGGCCAGGGTCATTGCACCTGTGTGTACGATCGGTGTAATCGTACAGCTTGGGCAGGCAGGCGTTGGCGGCGTAACCGGATAGTTGGGATCGGTAGGCGACAATGGTGTCGGATCTATCGAAGTAGTCGTAACCGGTTTGTCCTTCGGATCTTTTCCGGTAGCGGTCGCCACGTTGAACACGCCTCCGTTATCAATTTCCGCCTGGGTAAGCGTATGGAAACCGGTAAAGGTTGAGTTATCAGACGTACCAACTGCAAGTGAAGCGATCGGGCCACCCGTAATTGTTGCGTTTGCATCGCTTATGGAAATGTTTGTTACCGGGACAGTTCCTATATTCGTAACTGCAAAAGTGTAATTAATTCTATCACCTGCATCTACTTTACCATTTCCATTAAAGTCGTTATAATTACCTTCCTTTGCTAATGAAATTTTTGGATTGTAAACTGTAATGTTAACCGTAATAGGATCAGATTTTACGCCATCTGGAGTTTCTAAAATATAAGTATAGGTATCGTTACCCACATAGCCATTGTTTGGAGTGTAGGTAATAGATTTGTCTGGATTAATGGTAATCGTTCCGTTGCCCGGGTTTGTACCTCCAGGGATAACGGAAGTGCCTCCGCCGCTCGGACCGTCGTTCGCAGTAACAATTGTAGTCGTAGCTATATTAACCGGAGTAGTATCGGTATCAGTTGTACCAACAGGCTTAATGCTAATAATAAAGATTTGTGTAGCAGATTGATCTATCCCACCATTCGTTGTACCTCCGTTGTCTTGCACGTACACTGTAACCGTGGTTTTACCATACTGGCCGGCAGCTGGAGTGTAGGTTAAAACACCAGTCGGACTAATACTCGGTTGCGTAGTAAATAGATTGTTTTTATCATTGGTAACCACAAAGTTCAAAGTCTGTGAGCTTTCATTTGTTGGCCCGCTGCTAATTGCTGTTGCCCATGGGGTAACAGTTTGAGCTGGTGCATTAATTGCAACTACCTGATCAGCTCCTTTGGTAAACGAAGGAATATCATTTACTGGAGTAACGGTAATGGCGAGTGTACTTGCAGCGTTACCACCATTTCCATCACTAATGTTATAAGTAATCAAAGGAACAGTTCCGTTATAATTGGCTGCTGGTTGGAAGGCATAACTTCCATCAGCATTGATGGTTATTGTACCAACGCCGGTGATGACAACCGGAGTACCAACAGCCTGCGTACCTGTTACACCGAATATGCTGTAATTCGTTACAGTTAGGCTGTTTCCTTCAACATCTGCATCATTTATTAAGATATCTCCTGTAACTCCTGTTGTACCATCTGCAATATTTAAATTAGTATCTTCTAGAGTCGTATTGGTATTGGCTACGGCAACCGGAACATCGTTTACCGGAGTAACCGTGATGTTTACAGGTGCGTTCGAAACTGCATAAGCCGTACCGTCGCTGCCGTTCCAGTTGAAACTGGTCGAACCGTTCCAGTCTGCATTCGGAACAAAAGTAATCTTATCAAGATCCGCTGCAATGATTTCCTGACCTACCGTGATGGCAATGCCGTTAAGCTGCAGGATACCGTTCAATGGAAGATCAACAATCTGGATTTTGGTTAACGGGTTGTTATCCTTGTCCGTAAATTTCGAGGTAAAGTCTATAGCGGCAAAAGGTACGGGGCTATCTTCCACACCGTTCTTGCTGATCGCGGCAACAACAGGAACATCGTTTACCGGAGTAACCGTGATGTTTACAGGTGCGTTCGAAACTGCATAAGCCGTACCGTCGCTGCCGTTCCAGTTGAAACTGGTCGAACCGTTCCAGTCTGCATTCGGAACAAAAGTAATCTTATCAAGATCCGCTGCAATGATTTCCTGACCTACCGTGATGGCAATGCCGTTAAGCTGCAGGATACCGTTCAATGGAAGATCAACAATCTGGATTTTGGTTAACGGGTTGTTATCCTTGTCCGTAAATTTCGAGGTAAAGTCTATAGCGGCAAAAGGTACGGGGCTATCTTCCACACCGTTCTTGCTGATCGCGGCAACAACAGGAACATCGTTTACCGGAGTAACCGTGATGTTTACAGGTGCGTTCGAAACTGCATAAGCCGTACCGTCGCTGCCGTTCCAGTTGAAACTGGTCGAACCGTTCCAGTCTGCATTCGGAACAAAAGTAATCTTATCAAGATCCGCTGCAATGATTTCCTGGCCTACCGTAATGGCAACGCCGTTAAGTTGCAGGGTACCGTTCAATGGAAGATCAACTATGCGGATCTTGGTTAACGGGTTGTTATCCTTGTCGGTAAATTTCGAGGTAAAGTCAACAGCAGCAAAAGGTATCGGGCTATCTTCCACACCGCTTTTGCTGATCGCGGCAACAACAGGAACATCGTTTACCGGAGTAACGGTGATGTTTACAGGTGCATTCGAAACTGCATATGCCGTACCGTCGCTGCCGTTCCAGTTGAAAATGGCCGAACCGTTCCAGTCTGCATTCGGAACAAAAGTGATCTTGTCCAGATCTGCTGCAATGATCTCCTGACCTACCGTAATGGCAATGCCGTTAAGCTGCAGGGTACCGTTCAACGGAAGATCAACTATGCGGATCTTGGTTAACGGGTTGTTATCCTTGTCCGTAAATTTCGAGGTAAAGTCAACACCCGCAAAAGGTATCGGGCTATCTTCCACACCGCTTTTGCTGATCGCGGCAACAACAGGAACATCGTTTACCGGAGTAACCGTGATGTTCACAGGTGCATTCGAAACTGCATATGCCGTACCGTCGCTGCCGTTCCAGTTGAAACTGGTCGAACCGTTCCAGTCTGCATTCGGAACAAAAGTGATCTTGTCCAGATCCGCTGCAATGATCTCCTGGCCTACCGTAATGGCAACGCCGTTAAGTTGCAGGGTACCGTTCAATGGAAGATCAACAATACGGATCTTGGTTAATGGGTTGTTATCCTTGTCGGTAAATTTCGAGGTAAAGTCAACAGCAGCAAAAGGTATCGGGCTATCTTCCACACCGCTTTTGCTGATCGCGGCAACAACAGGAACATCGTTTACCGGAGTAACCGTGATGTTTACAGGTGCATTCGAAACTGCATATGCCGTACCGTCGCTGCCGTTCCAGTTGAAAATGGCCGAACCGTTCCAGTCTGCATTCGGAACAAAAGTGATTTTATCAAGATCTGCTGCGATGATCTCCTGACCTGCCGTGATGGCAACGCCGTTGAGCTGCAGGGTACCGTTCAACGGAAGATCGACTATACGGATCTTGGTTAACGGGTTGTTGTCCTTGTCTGTAAATTTCGAGGTAAAGTCTATAGCGGCAAAAGGTATCGGGCTATCTTCCACACCGCTTTTGCTGATCGCTGCAACAACAGGAACATCGTTTACCGGAGTAACCGTGATGTTTACAGGTGCGTTCGAAACCGCATATGCCGTACCGTCGCTGCCGTTCCAGTTGAAACTGGTCGAACCGTTCCAGTCTGCATTGGGAACAAAAGTGATCTTGTCCAGATCCGCTGCAATGATCTCCTGACCTACCGTAATGGCAACGCCGTTAAGCTGCAGGGTACCGTTCAATGGAAGATCAACAATGCGGATCTTGGTTAACGGGTTGTTATCCTTGTCGGTAAATTTCGAGGTAAAGTCTACAGCGGCAAAAGGTATCGGGCTATCTTCCACTCCGCTCTTGCTGATCGCTGCAACAACAGGAACATCGTTTACCGGAGTAACCGTGATTGAAAGGGTACTGGTGCTAATGCCACCGTTACCATCAGTGATGCTGTAGCCGATCACGGGAACCGCACCATTAAAGTCAGCTACTGGCTGAAAAATGTAGCTACCATTTCCATTTATTGTTATCGTTCCAACTCCAGGAATAACCGTAGCAGTATTTAACGGATAATCTGTAGTACCAATGGTGAATTTGGTAACTGCGAGGGTATTGCCATCAATATCAGTATCGTTTGACAGTAGCCCGCTTCCAACAGGGACATTGAGCGTACCATCCTCAACAACAGTTCCCTGATCGGGAGATGCTACCGGAGGAGTATTAACGACCTGAACTGTAGTATTAGCTTTAATATTATTACACGATCCGCCCTTTCCGTTATTGGTACATTCAAACTGCGGATCAGTTGGGGGTACATTGGCGAGCGTATTGGTTGCATCAGGGTCCGTTACGTCGTTCGGGCGCAGAATCGTTGCGCCGACATTCAGCACCGAGCCTGCAGCTACCGATGGTATAGCCTTCACTGCGACTACGTAACTGATGGAACAGCCGTTTGCCAAAGTAAGGTTTGAGTTATATTTTAATTTGTCGGCAGAAATCGCATTTGAAGATTCAATTGCACATGCGCTTGACGGAACAACACCTGTAATTTCATAGCCTGTAGGGACATTAAATGCGAACGGTGCATTGGTTACATCGCTAGGCCCGTTGTTTCTGGCAACAACGGTATAATTAATAGTTCCATTGGCTGCAATGGTAGATGCAGATGGTGTGATGCCCACTACTTCAAGGTCAGCAGTCTTTACCTCAACCTGAAGGTCGAGGGTTTCTTCAGCACCCAAAACGAACGTCCAGGTATCCATTGACATGGTGTCACCGAAAGTACCTGCGGTAGGACTACTGCTTCCACCCCATTTGTGGCCATTGGTTGCACTGGAAGTACCTGCTGGAAGCGCGAACTGGCTGGCATTAATCGGGTTTGATGGGACATCTACAGCAGGAATATCACTGTCATTCCAATAAACGATATTGGACTGTACCGTGGAGTTATTAGCAGCAAGCAAGTCCAATATTAACCCATTGGGATTTACCTCCATATCAAAGTAGGGAAAATGGACTTCTGCCCCCTGTAACTGCACGGTAAGGGTTGCCGGAATTGAACCATTGGGAAGTGCTACTCCTGCCCCGTCCTTTCCATCCCAAAGCACTGAGTTTGTACCAGCTAGTGCAGTCCCTGTCAGCGTTCTGGTTGGGAAGTAAAAAGGATCTCCTACCGACTTTTTACTGATGATTTTAATGCTGTATCTTCCAGAGAGATTGGCTGTAAAAACTACACTCCCTCCTTTGTTACTTACCTGCCCTACTGTGCCGTCTGTACCTATGATATTCAGATTGGTTACCTCAGGATCCAACCTGTTGTTTTTCAACCAGGTAGATCCTCCGGAAACAGCTCCTGACGCCGAAATTGGAAGGTCACTTGAAGGCAATGTGTAGAACATTTTGTGGGTAATTGAAGATTCCGTGTCCGCCGTACGGGGATCCTGTATCTGGGATGCAATTCCGGTCGTCGTATTTACACTTTTATACTTGGGCTGATCAGAAGCGTCAACCAAGCCTTTATTATTAACAAAAAATGTAAAACTGATACCATTATTCCCGTTGTTATTGGTTCGATACGTATAACCGTCCTTGGTCAATACGTACATTACCCCATAAAAATTTCTGTTGTTTGGAAATCCGGCTGTAGCATTAATATCAAGGGTTAGCACATTGGCATACACCCGGCCAGGAATGGCTATTGCAGATGAGCTGTTGGATGAAAAAACGGATACGTCCCATGCTGAAATGAGGGGCGAATTAATGCCATTATTCGCCCAGGCCGCAGTTGCTGCGATGTCTTGCCTTCCGTTAGTAGTGCTATTACTTACACCACCCCCAGCAATAAATTCTACTTTATAAACTCCAGTCCCACCATTTGGAACGGTGTAGTAAACAGGTGTATAAAAATTCCCTCCGGCCACTCCAGGCAACCTGGGTCCTGCAAGTTCGGCAGTTCTATTGGTAATTAACCCATTTGTATTGCCGGTAAAATTGCTTACTGTACCATCAGGTGCCGTTAATCTGATCGCTGCACTTCCTGTACCCATCTCACTACTGGCCATGGTAATCAGTTCCCCTGCTTTGGCGTAGGTAAAATGCGCATTGAGACCAGGGAATGGATAGGAGGCCGAAGACACTGTACTGGACCGCAGCTTTGCCCTACCTCCAGAAGCGGTGGAAGGATAAAGGTCTCTACTTCCATCCGCAAAAGCGTCGAGTTTTGAAAAAGCAAAGAGCATTAGCAGCATCGCCATTTTCACGAAGGCCGAACGTTTAAAGCACGGCGCAAAAAAGCATACCCAATTAATAGCTGCCGCTATCTTTTTTGGTAAAGGTGTATTCATATAAAGTGATATTTCGTTTGTCCGAACGGACAATAATGGAGGCCTTGAAAGCGTTAATTTTCAGAGAACATCATGATTGCCGTTAACCTTCATAGTACATTCTGATAAAAAAACGTTTTTCAGTATGCACCTGTAAGTGGCCGCAAATATGCGTTGAGATAACAGAAATCAAGTATCAATTCATTGGGATGCACTAGATTTATGAATTTTGTACACGTAATACTACAATAAATCAACTTAAAGGTCTATCTCGTTTTAATTGTTCCGAAATTGGGAAGGGGTGCAGCCTTTCAGATTCTTAAAGACGCGGTTGAAAGTTGCTTTCGATCCAAAACCACACTCGAATATGATCTCGTCAATGCTCTTTTTTTCATCATTCGTCAGTAAAAAACAAGCATGGTCGATGCGTAGCTTATTAATATAATTGATAAAACTTTCGTTATGAATTCTGCTAAACAGCTGGCTGGTATAGTGGGCCGAAATTCCCAATAAGCTTGCTACTTTTTCGATCGAAAGCGAACTGTCAAGGTGGATGTGGTTTTCGGAGATTAGGTTTTGTAAACGCAGGTTGTATTCGGCTAATAATTCTGTCGGAATGCCGGATTTTTCGTAAGCTGGTTCAGCCTTCTGTAACGCTACCTGCGCTGTTGAATCGCCCTCAGCTTTTGAAATTCCTTTCACTCTTTTATAGAGATACCTTACAACTGACAGTTGAGCGCTGAGCAAAAAACCATAGATGATGTAAAGGCCGATGGTAGGAGGCATGGATTTATGCGGTAGTATGCGCGAAAACATCACAACAACACCAAAAGACGCCATGAACAGAATCAGTACAGAGGCGACATTGATCATCCTGCTCCTATCGCCTAATTGGGAAACTATTTTTTTAGAGCCTGTCAAATAAATGGCCCAGCAACCATAACCCAAGAGGGAGACGCCCTGGCATATTCCAAGAACTAAATAGTATTTCCATCGAAACTGTTCCCTTAACAAGGGGTCAGACAGCAGTACAATGAATGCAATCCAGAAGATAGGGATAGGTATCAAATGAAACAAAATGCGGTTTCTCATTTTTTTATCCATCTCCTTTATAGAGGTAATAATCCCATGATATAACAGCGGGCCGTAGCCCAAGGCAAATGGCGCACCCGCATCTACAAACCGGATATCGCCGAAAAAATTAATGGCTATCGCCGTATAGCAGACATGAATGAGAGAGTAGAAATGGTAAGCCTGCAGCACTCGGAGAAAACTCTCCTTTACACCCAACCTGCTGATCAGGATTAGTGAAGCACCCGCAAGCAAAAATATAAGCAGTAAAAGTATATTCATGATTTTAGCAGATTGCTACCGGGATATTTTGTTTAACCGAACCCCTATATTCTTTTGGGGTTAATCCTACAATTTCCTTAAAATATTTGTTAAATGCACTTTTCGACTTAAACCCACATTCATAGCTGAGTACTTCTATCTTTAAATCCAAATCTGCTTCAAGTTTTACTTTGGCATGTTGAATCCGGAGCTCTGCCAGTAGCTGATAAAAATTCTTATCATAAAAAACCTTCAAAACGTTGGTCAGCTGAAACCGGGGAATGCCTGTTTCATCGGCTAACACTGCAAGTGAGAACTCCGGGTCGCAAAAGAAATCGGCATTGGATAACACGGCATCAACTTTTTCAAAGTAGGCATTCTTCCCACTAGTTTCATGATCGATAAGATCAATTGGTGCAACCGTTTCATGCAGCTTCAAATTTAAAGCCCCATCCCTGATGTGCATCCTGATGAAGTTGCCGATCATCAGCCAGCCCATGAAAAGCAACAAATTGATGAGCAGATTTACATCAAATCCATTCAAAATCTTTGGGAATACATACTGACGGATGAGAATAAAAGCAATCAATATTGAAATAAAAATGCTGAAATAGAAGCAATTCATCAAAAACATTTCGTCTCTGGCAACCTTCTCCTTTTTCATCAGCGTGATCAGTGGGAAAACGCTATGTCCAGCCATCGAGATAATCATCACCAGAGAATAAAACAAGTAGTAAAAATCAAGATAATCTCTTTTCAGACTTAACATCGCCCATGGTGTCTTCAAACACAGGTATATCAAACTCAGTAAGATAAAAAAGGTGATGTTTAATACAGAAAAGATGGTGAATGCAGGCTTTTTCTGCAAACTGAGATAGGCACAAAATGCCAAAGGGCCATATAAAACCGCTACCGGTAATCCCGATTCGAGTTGAATTAACACCAGATGAACAAGTGCTACCACAAAAATGGATATAACAAAATAGATAAATTTGTCGCTGGAGGTTTCCAACCACTGGATTTTTTGCTTATTCCCTACAGACCATAGATCAGGGCTTTTATCAACGGACACAGCTAATAGTTAAGAAAATAATTAGGTAACGACGACTTATTTGAAACTCTCGGCCGAATTTACTTACATTTTCTCTTTATTAATAATATTTGGTTAAAAACACGTAAAAATACTGAAAGACAACAACATCGTCACAAAAAATTGTTGCACATCTCTAAGCAAAACAGGTAAAGCGAGGGAATTATCCGGAAGTGTTTTATCGACAATTTACGGCTTGCCCGTAGGCACCAGTAGTTTTAGGTGAGATGAAGGGAATACCAAGATCGGCCGACCGCAGTATGAGCAATGCCCCCATAAAAAACATAAACCAGGGAATAAGCCTATTGGTGTTGAAACGGATGTATTTCTTCAGGAAGATCCCGCCTAACGAAATCATGAGCATCAGGGGGGCGGTACCCAATCCAAAGAGGAACATAAAGGTACCACCAGATTTAATGCTACCAGTATTTAACGCAGTTGCAAGTGCCAGATAAACCATCCCGCAAGGGATGATGCCATTAAGCATTCCGGCAAACAATCCCCACAATGGCAAATTGAATACTTTTCCCATAAGTCTACTCAGCGGATTGAGCGCCTTTAACTGAAGCTTTGAAAACCTATTTCTGTAAGCAGTATTAAACTGTAGCGCTGTAAATAAAATCAGTATCGAACCGATTAAAATACTCAGCATTTTCTGATCGCTAAAAATGCGGATACTGCTCCCTAAAGCACCCACCAACAATCCTAACACAGTATACACAGCAATTCTGCCTAATTGGTACAACAAAAGCTGAAATCCACTTTGAAAGAAATTTTGTTTCCTGAAAGGCATACCCAGCATAATCGGCCCACACATTACGGCGCAATGAAGGCTTCCGAAAAGCCCCATCAAAAATGCCAGTGGTAAAAAATCCATCATAGGGTGATGTTATTTTTAAACAGATAATCTTTTCCTGAGGAGTGCCACCGGAGGCTTAAAAACCACATTCCCTTGGGCATTTTAGTTTTATCAACCAGAATAAGATTCGCCGTTCCTGAGGTTCGTCCGCTTAACTTAACATCATCGTTGCTATTGGCAGGCCGCATTAAAACAAGATCGTATTTTGCACTATCTTTTACCTGAATGATGATCTGAGTTTTTGTAATGGTAATTTTGGGACTGGCATTATCGTCTATAACGTTCACTTTAGCGTTGTATTCTGCATTATAATTGATTCCCTTTTCGTAATAATTCTCTTCTATCAGGGCATCCCTTCCGTGAACATGGAACATATAAACTACCATCCCCACAATAAACATCATGAATGTAAGCATGCCCAACACTATTTTTGTTCCCCAGTTCATATCTCTTGTTTAATTTTAAATGAGTGAATTTTGAATGAGTGATTGTTCATACCCAAACATCATTTTCGATTCTTCAATCATTCTCTCACTTAATCATTCACTCATTCTATCCTTCAATTATTTATTCATTCTCTAATTCAATCCTCCATTCCTTCCGGTTGCGCGAAAAAACTTGTAGTTGCCGTACTTAAAACCTCGCCATTGGCAATAATTTCGAAAACAGCATCGGTTTTATATTTTTTAATGGAATTGTTTTTCCTGATCAGAAAAAAGGTAAGGTGTACCGAACCTTCTTTTGGCAAAACATCAGCCTTTTGGATGAAATTAATTTCATCTCCCTTTTCCTTCGATCTGAATGTAAACTTTACCGCCTTATTGGTTTTGTTGATCAGTTCTGCATTATAAAGATTGCTTGTTTTATCTGCTCCCCTACTCTGGTATAAAGTACCACTTGCCCTTAATACCGTAGTCTGGATATCTTCTCTTTTATAGATCAGTGAAGAAAAAACCATCATTACCACAAACAGTACCGCAGCGTAACCGTAAGATTTTAAACCAATTTTATAGGGTTTACGTTCCTTAATAAAATCCTGATTAAAAAAACCGATCAGATTTTTGGGCCTGTTTATTTTAAGCATCACCTCATTGCATGAATCGATACAGGCCGTACAGTTTACACATTCGAGCTGTGTACCTTCGCGAATATCGATACCCGTGGGGCAAACCTGCACGCAAAGTCCACAATCTATACAGTCGCCGGCTGTTAACTCATTAGCATTTTTTTGAAGATGCCCACGTGGTTCGCCCCTGGTAAAATCATAGGCTACTACCAAACTTTGATTATCTAACAAAACGCCCTGTAACCTACCGTACGGACAGATTACCGTACACACCACTTCGCGTACATAGGTAAATACCCCATAGAAAATAAATGTAAACAGCCAGATGGAAATAAAGCCGGAAGCATGCCCAGCAATCGGTTCAGTTATAATTTTAAAGAGTACATCAGAGCCGATCATATAGGCCAAAAAAGTATTTGCAATGGCAAAAGAAATCACCAGAAAGATGAAATGTTTACTGCCTTTTTTGAATATTTTCTCCGCGGTCCAACCTGCTTCGTCTAGTTTCTTTTGTTTGTTGGCATCTCCTTCGATCCAGTATTCAATCCTACGGAAAACCATTTCCATAAAAATTGTCTGCGGGCAGGCCCATCCGCACCACAACCTGCCCAACACTACCGTAAAGCACACAATGAACATGATAAAAATGAGCATTGCAAGGGCAAAGAGGTAAAAATCCTGCGGAGTAAAAATCAATCCAAAGAATACAAATTTTCTTTCTATAAAATTGAGCAGTACCAGTTGCTCACCATTAAGTTTTAAAAACGGGCAAGAGAATAAAAACAGCAGCAGCACATAACTTACCCATTTCCGGTAGGTATATAACCTGCCCGATGGCTGTTTAGGATAGATATAGTTTCTGCCCCTGCCTTTATTTTCTTTTTTATTTTTTGGTAACATTGGCTTGGTTTACACTGTCTGTTGCTGCTTTCACCTCATTGTCTTTTAAATCTTTCGCTTCATATTTTTCACCCTGTGGAGCTTTGGCTCCTGCAGGATTACTTCCTTTTAGCGACAGAATAAAATTGGTAACTGCACTGATCTGTTTTGGGTTTAAGTTTTTCTCCCAACTGATCATTCCCTTTTCAGGAACGCCATATTTAATGGTTTTGAAGACATTATTAATGCTTCCACCATGTAACCAGTATTCGTCGGTTAAATTTGGCCCAATGACGCCCTGGCCTTTATCGCCATGACAAACCACGCAGTTTGTAGTGAAAACAGTTTTGCCTTCTTCCAGCACTGTTGGTGTATTATCAAACTTCACCGAGTTTTCATCAATGGTATTGGCAGATTTTTCGAGGTAGGCTGTTTTTTCTATCTTCGCCCTGGCCATTTCATTTTCGTATTCTTGGTCCTGCAGGTCTCCATAACCACCAATGTGATAATAAAAAAGATAAGCTGCCGCGAAAATCATGGTACCGTAGAAAAGGAAGTTAAACCAGGCCGGCACTGGGTTGTTAAGCTCTTTAATGCCATCGTAAGCATGATCGATTACCAGATCCTTTTCCTCTTCAATGGGCCTTAAGCTTAAAAGTTTTGTCCATATTGAAGGTTTAACAGGCTGTTGCTTTAACCAGCTATCGTAATCCAAAACCGGCTCTTTTACAGGTTTGGTATACGGTGTAGGATTTAACTGTTCCTGGTACATTACCTTGAATGCATTTAACAGGGTTACTGAAACAACAAGAAGCACAACTGCAAAAACCAAGAGGATTATAATCAGTATTTCCGACTGGTTTAACCCCAAGCCTGCCTGAGCAGGTGTTACAGGCGCTGCGGCTTTCTCATCAGCAGCAAAGGCTGTAATTGAGATGAACAGGAACAATAACAATAGTTTAATCTTCTTCATATGCAATAGGTTGATTGTCTTGAATGGGAAGCTGGCTCATCACTTCGATATGTTTTTTATTTAGTTTGAGCAGGTAAATACCCACGATTACAAAAAACACCATGAACATGAGCAGTGAGGTGATGAGGTATAATTCGCCACCGGCTAAATCTTTGATCTGGTTGAACATATTTTATTGATTTGAAGGAATGGTTTCTTTATTGGCTTTGATATCGGTACCCAAACGTTGCAGATAAGCAATAATGGCTACTATTTCCCTGTCGCTTTTAACCTTAATGTTATTCTGTTTTAGGTCGAGTGTAATCTTTTCGGCCTGAGCTTTTAAATCATCGTTGGCATGTTTGTCATAACCATCGGGATAAGGAACGCCCAAGGTTTGCATGGCCCTGATCTTGCTTGCTGTGGTTGTAATGTCCAGTTTCTGTTCGATGAGCCAGGCATAAGGCGGCATAATGCTTCCTGGCGACATTGAAGTAGGATCGACCAGGTGATTGTAATGCCAGGCATCAGAATATTTCCCGCCTATGCGATGAAGATCAGGCCCGGTTCGTTTACTGCCCCATAAAAATGGGTGATCATATACAAATTCGCCAGCCTTGCTGTATTCTCCATATCGCTCAGTTTCTGAACGGAAAGGCCGCACGGTTTGCGAATGGCAGTTTACACAACCTTCTCTGATGTACAGATCTCTCCCCTGAAGTTCGAGCGCTGAATACGGTTTTACGCTCGCTATGGTTGGCACATTAGATTGAATGGTAAATGTGGGCATCATTTCTACCATCCCCCCGATTAGGATGATGATGAGTGATAATACCATAAATTTCATTGGCTTACGCTCCAGAACCCTGTGCCAGGCTTTATCTGCGGGAGAGGTTTCGATGATAACTTTGCTCAATGGCATGGCCTCAGCCGGTTCGTTGGCAAGCAATTTAGCGCCCAACATGGTTTTGGCCAGGTTATAAGTCATGGCAATTACGCCTATTAAATACAGCGCCCCGCCGATTGAACGTAAAACATGCATGGGGATAATCTGCAGTGTGGTAGCTAGAAAATTCGGGTACTTTAATAAACCTTCGGGCGTAAACTCTTTCCACATCAGCCCCTGCGTAAAACCTGCCCAATACATGGGAACGGCATAAAAGAGTATACCCAAAGTACCTATCCAAAAGTGGAAACCGGCAAGCTTTTTCGAGTATAATTCTGTTTTGTAAATACGGGGAATTAACCAGTACAGTACGCCAAAAGTTAAAAAACCGTTCCAGCCCAAAGCACCAACGTGTACGTGGGCAACAATCCAATCGGTAAAATGGGCTACACCGTTAATCTGTTTTAAAGATAATAACGGACCTTCGAAGGTGGCCATACCATAAGCGGTAAGGGCAACCACCATAAATTTAAGGGTAACATCTTCCCTTACCTTATCCCAGGCACCGCGCAAGGTTAACAAACCATTAATCATACCGCCCCAGCTTGGTGCAATTAGCATGATCGAAAAGGCAACACCTAATGATTGTGCCCAACCAGGCAATGAAGTATATAATAAATGGTGTGGGCCCGCCCAGATGTAAATAAAAATGAGCGACCAAAAATGCAGGATACTTAATTTATAAGAGTAAACGGGTCTTCCGGCCATCTTCGGCAAGAAATAATACATCATGCCCAGATAAGGTGTAGTTAGAAAAAACGCCACCGCGTTATGCCCGTACCACCATTGTACCAGCGCATCCTGAACACCTGCATACACATAATAGCTTTTCATGAAAGAAATGGGCAGCTCAAAGGAGTTTACGATGTGCAATACGGCTATGGTAACGAAAGTGGCAATGTAAAACCATATGGCCACATACAAATGGCGTTCTCTCCTTTTGAAAATGGTGCCGAACATGTTAACACCAAAAACCACCCATATGATGGTAATGGCAATATCAATCGGCCATTCGAGTTCGGCATATTCGTGCGAAGTTGTAAAACCTAACGGAAGCGTGATTACTGCCGATAAAATGATCAGCTGCCAGCCCCAAAAATGGATTTTGCTCAGTACATCGCTAAACATCCGTGCTTTTAACAAACGCTGAAGGGAATAATAAACGCCCATAAAGATGGCATTGCCCACAAAGGCGAAAATTACGGCATTGGTGTGCAGCGGCCTAATGCGGCCAAAGGTGGTGTACTGACTGCCCATGTTCATTGCGGGTTTAAACAGTTGCATGGCTGCAAGCAAGCCAACGGTCATTCCTATAATTCCCCATACCAGGGTGGCAATACCAAAGTTCCGAACAATCTTGTTATCGTAAGTAAATTTTTCTAACTGCATAATAGAAGCTGAATTTTTGTATGTTTTGTATGCCAAAGGTATCTGGCGGTAGGTGGATAAAGGGTGATAACGGTTAACTAGAAAAGTGATCTTCTTCACTTTTTTCGGCAACAACTTCATCATCGAAGAGCATGCGGATACCTGGGGTATGTACATCATCATTCTGACCGGTTTTATAAGCCCAAAAGAATGCACCCAAAAAAATGAGCGCCATTAGAACACTGCAGCCAACCAAAAAGTAAAGGATGTTCATATCAGTTTATTTTTACGGGCAAACCACTTGGTTGCCATAGTGGTAAAGGAGATAATGGTAACCGTACTAATCGGCATCAGTACTGCGGCCACCAGAGGATAAAGTGTGCCCTGCACAGCGAAGTAAATACCAATACAGTTATACGCGATCGCTATTGCGAAGCTTGTTTTAATGATCTTCAGCCCATCTTTACTTAACCGGATAAAATCTGGCAGATAATTTAAGGCGCTGCCTTTGAGAATGGCATCGCAACCTGGGCTGAAACTGTTAATATTATCGGTTATTGCAACCCCAAAATTACTCTGTTTCAGCGCTCCAGCATCATTTAAGCCATCACCCAACATCAATACTTTATTTCCTTGCTGTTGAAGCTGCAGAACAGCATTCAGTTTTTGGTGCGGGCTCTGGCGGAACCTAATGGTTGTATTTTTCGTAAAAATGGTATCCAGCATCCAGCGGTCTTTATAGGTATCACCGGATAAAACCTGCAAATTGAATCGAGAAAGTTTTAAAATCATTTGTTCCAGCCCTGGCCGCCACTGTTGCCTGACATCAAAACATCCTTTATATACATGATCGATCACAATATGCACCCCGCTCTCCCCGGCAGATGCTACTTGGATCGGCAGCATTGACAGGTGCCCAGCATAGATACTTTGGCCGTTAATTTTGGCCGTCAAACCTTTTCCTATCACCTCTTTATAATCGCTGAGCGAATAAAATCGGTCAACATTTAAGGCCTTAATAATATGCCTGCTCAAGGGATGTATAGAATTGCGCAACAATGAGGCAACAATAATCTTTTCTTCATCGGTCATCATTCCGCTAAAGATGATCTCTGCATTTTCATTACTGGTCAACGTACCTGTTTTATCAAAAATCAGGGTATCGCATTTGGCAAGTTCTTCAACGGCATCTGTATTTTTCACATAAAAACCCTTTTTATCAAAAACCGATAAAATTGCGGATAAGGTAAATGGCGTGCTCAAAGCCAGCACGCATGGACAGGCCACAATAATTACAGCAGTAAATGCCGACCAGGCCTTGTGGCTATCGTTTTGAAGTAACCAATACCCCGTGGCGGCAAATGCAATCAGGAAAACACCCAGGCTGAAGTACTTGGCTACGCTATCGTTAAAATTCTGTTTTTCGGAATTGTTTTTATAATTATCGTTGTTCCATAAACCGGTTAAATAACTCTGCGAAACAGGTTTAATTACTTCAAGCTCTATGGCCTCGCTGGTTTGTCTGCCACCGGCATAAATAATCTCACCCAAAACTTTATGTACAGGATCAGACTCACCGGTAACAAAACTCATGTCCAACCAGGCATCACCTTTCATTAGAATGGCATCAGCCGGAACCAGCTCGCCACTCCTGATCCATAACCGGTCGCCGATCTTGACTTCGTTAATAGCAACTGGTTTTTCTTTGCCGTTTAGCAGTGTAGTTACTGCAATCGGGAAGTAGGAACGGTAATCGCGATCAAATGAAATGTGATGGTAGGTGCGCTGTTTGAGCCATTTGCCCATTAAAAGCAAAAACACTAAACCGGTTAAGGTATCGGCAAAACCCGGGCCTGTACCAAAAACAACTTCAAAAGCAGTGCGCAGGAAAAGCACCGCAATAATTAATGCTAAAGGCGTATCGAGGTTAATATGCCTGTGTTTAAGGCTTGTTATGGCTGAGGTAAAGTAATCGCGGCCGCAATAAAAAGCAGCAGGAATAGAGAACGTAAGGTTTAGCCAGCCAAAAAGCGATTGGAATTGTTGCTCGAAACCCGATAAACCAAAATATTCCGGAAAGCTAAAGAGCATAACATTGCCCATTAAAAAACCGGCAACGGCTATTTTTAATACCAAAGCTTTATCTACCGAACCGCTATGTTCCTTTATTATATCCTGAAGGCTGATTAAAGGCTCATATCCAATCTGGTTTAACGTTTGCACCAGTTGCCTTAACGAAATTTGTTCGTGATTGAAACTTATAGTCACCTGTTTTTTAAGAAAATCGATCCTTGAGCTGAATATAGCAGAGTTGATTTTATAGAGGTTTTCCAGCAACCAGATGCACGAACTGCAGTGTATTGCAGGGATATAGAAGGTGATAATGCTCGAACTTTCATGTTTATAATCGAGCAGCTGATCGATAATTTTTGGCTCATCCAGATATCCTAAATGGCTTTCATTTTTAAATTGCCTGCCCGGGTTGTTATTATACACATAATAATTACATAAATTATTCTCTGAAAGGATCTTGAAAACAGCCATACAACCCGCACAGCAAAAATCTTTATCTTCTGCCTGATATTTCACCTTGGGCAGATCTTCGCCGCAATGATAGCAAAGGGCCTGTGCTGCAGTTTTATATTGATCTTCCATTTAATACTGTACTTAAATTGCTGAGCTGAACAATTGAGTTTTGGGCTGTTTGAGCCATAGTTTCTCGTCGAAAGCCATACACACGTTCCGTAAAAAAGATCGCCCTTTGGTGGTAATCCTGATTTCTTTTTCCGTTACCCATACCAGTTTGTCTTTTACTAAAGGCAACAGCCTGCCATACACTGGCTCGGGAATACCTTCGTTATAGCTTGTATTTTCCCTGCACATCATGTTAAGGATATGTTTTCTCACTTCAAGATCTTCGCTTGTAAGGAAATGCCCTTTTTCTACAGGCAATGTTGCCTGCGATATTTTATTGAGGTAGCCTTCTACCGTTTTTGGGTTTTGGGCAAAGGCTGTCCAACTATCGCTGATGGAAGACACGCCCAATCCGATCAGTAAACGGGTATGCTGATTGGTATAGCCCATAAAATTGCGATGGAGTTTCAGATCGGCCATTGCCTGGAACAATGAATCGGTTTTTAGCGCGAAATGATCCATACCAACGTCTTTATAACCTGCTTCATCCAGTAACTGCCTGCCCAGTTGGTATAGCGCAAACTTTTCATCCCCAATAGGAATATCTTCTTCACTATAATGTCTCTGACCGGGCTTTAACCAGGGCACATGTGCATAACTGTAAAAGGCAATCCGGTCTGGCCGCATATCGATTACCTGTTTTATGGTGTCTGTTAATCCATTAACAGTTTGCCCTGGAAGGCCATAGATCAGATCAAAATTAACAGAGGTATAACCGATTTTCTTTGCTTCCGCTGTAACCTCAGCTACCTGTTGGGGCGTTTGAAAGCGGTTGATCAGGAACTGAACTTTTGGATCAAAGTCCTGTATCCCTAAACTTAACCTCCTAAAGCCAAGTTTGTAAAGTGTGGTTAAATGTAGTTCAGTAGTATTGGCCGGATGTGCCTCGAAAGAAAATTCTGCACCTGGTGCCAAGATTGCATGCTTCGTAATGCCATTGATGAGCATTTTGAGGTTTTTTGCACTAAAAAAAGTAGGGGTTCCGCCACCCAGGTGCAGTTCCTTTAGTTTAGGTTTCTCCCTCAAAACTTCTACATACATTTTCCATTCTGCCAGTACAGCCTTTATATACGGTACCTCTACACCATGATTTTTTGTTATTCGGGTATTACAACCGCAATAGGTGCATAGGCTCTCGCAAAATGGAAGGTGGATATATAGACTGATCCCTTCATCTTTATGGCTTTCATAGGTGTTGGCTACATTGGCTAACCAACCATTTGCAGTGAAATTTTCAATATCCCAGTAAGGAACAGTTGGATAACTGGTGTACCTTGGTGTGGCAACGTTGTATTTTTTAAGCAATGCAGAAGTTTCCATTATTTGAGCGCTTTTAGGGTAGAACATTCGTTTTGACAGCAGCACGCGCTACCTACGCATTTACCCACAGTCCATTGATCGAGGTTTCTGATCACCTGCTCCATCCGCTGTTTAGCATCGGCATCACCAGATGCCAAAGGAACATTTGCTATTTTAATTCCGGCAGAACCCGCAGCTTTTAAATCAAGATGGTCTGTTTCGGAAGATGAGGTGGCAATGTATTTTATGCCCAGGGCTTTTAGCCCCAGAATCATCGCCCCGCTTAGTTCATCGTTGTTAAAAACCAAGAGGGCCTCCTTTCCGGTTGCAAATGAAAGCGTATCGACTGTTAAACTGTTCGCAATTATGGTAATGTCGTGTTTTTTATAATTGGCCAGTACCAACCATTCCTTTTCATCGGGTTTGATGTTGTAAGCTATAGCTTTCATATACAGAGTTTATATATACAAAACTATGGTCCTGGGCAGGTGCAGCAGGTGAGAATGATTAGAGAAAAAAATGATTTTTATTACATTTCTTAGTTTGGCGTTTAGCGGCAATTAAGCGATTTAAGCGACGAACAAATAAATCACCTCATGAGGTTGCTTTACCGATAAATCGCCACATGCTGGCACACACTTCCAGCGCAATGAAGAATATGACTATGAACCATTGACAAATTACCAGCGAACTATTGATCAATAAATTAATCACATTTCTTCACACAACCGTTTGCGTTTATTCAAAAAAAGCTCAAAAACAAAGCCGTAAAACACTAAAACCAAATGGTTTAAAACAGCATTCAACAAAAATAATTGGTTAAACCCATATTAAGACTACTTACAACTACAAACTTTGCAAAAGCTGCATTACCCATAAAATAATACCTTTTCCCCTTGGAAAATATAGCGGTATTGAGCAAACGTTTGCGCTGAGAATCTTAATTTTTTATCAACTGTTAGTCGTTAACTTCAATTCTGGTTAGTGCAAAATATTCCTTGTTTTTTAGTGCACTAATGTGTTTGGGTTGGCTTAGTGGCCATGTGTGACAATTATAAAACCGACAGTTGAAAATGAGGCTGGGTTAAGCAAAAAACCATCTGCATTACAGATAGGTAAAATGATGCAACTTAATTATAAACAACCATATACTAACCAAAATGAAAAAAACAAGTTCACTTGCCACAGGCCTGCTATTATTGCTAAGCTTGTATTCGTGTAAAAAAACAGAAACCCTAGCGGAAACAGAAACATCAACAATTAAAAACGCCATTGCCGTTACCGAAAGTTTGGGCGGTTCGTCCCTAAATGTCGGTTTAGGTGGCAATGCCTATACCGCTGGCACGGGTGGCTTAATTAATGATACTGGTTTACATAACTGGACATCAGCCAGCACGATTACCAGTATATGGTTCCGTTTAGGACTTACCGGAAGTTTAACTGTAGCGGTAAAAGGCACCGTACCTTCAGGAAGTAGCAACATCAAGGTAACTATTAATGGTACCGTATTTAATAAAACCATTACCGGTACCACTGCCACCACGACTACCATTGGTACCGTAAATATTACAGCTGCCGGCTATGTACGGGTAGATATACAGGGTGTGAGTAAAACAGGTAGTTACTATGGTGACATTTCCGACCTGGTGATTAGCGGGCCTGCAGTGGCTTCCAATGTGCAATATGCCAATACCGTAGCCGATTATTACTGGTCGAGAAGAGGCCCATCGTGCCATTTAAATTACACCGTACCATCGGGCACAGAATGGTTTTACAGTGAGCTGAATGTGCCCAGCGGACAAGACAAAATCGGTTCTTATTTCATGGCCGATGGTTTTAGCGGGGGTTACTTTGGCATGCAAGTTAACTCAGCTACAGAAAGAAGGGTTTTATTTTCGGTATGGGATCCATCAACCGGCAGCACTACTTTGGTAAGGAAGGGAACTGATATAACCTCTAATGGGTTCGGTGGCGAAGGCACGGGCGGACAATCTTATCTCTTATTTAACTGGGTGGCGGGTACTACCTATAAATTCTTATTGCGGGGCAAACCCGATGGTGCGGGCGGATCGGATTATACGGCCTGGTTTTATGCACCCGAAAATGGCACCTGGAAGATCATAGCACAATGGAAACGTCCAAATACAACGGCGTATTTAACAGGAATGTATTCGTTTATCGAGAACTTTAACCCAGACCAGGGCTACCTGCAAAGAAGTTGTAACTATGGCAATCAATGGTATAAAACCAGTAGTGGCAATTGGACAGAGGTTACCAATGCCAGTTTTAGCTACGATGCCACTGCATCAGCTGAGCAACGTATGGATTACCAGGGTGGCGTTACCGGTAATAGCTTTTATCTGAAAAATGGAGGTTTTTTTGCCTCTTATACGGCTTACGGAACAGCTTTGAACAGAAGTGCTACTGGCATAGCCCCAAGTGTTAATTTAACCACTTTACCATAAAAACAACCCTATCCCGGGAAATATAAAGCGTTGCCCGGGATAGGGTTAGTTTAAAGTTGGCTGTGCGGAATCGATTAAGCACATGGCTGATCGAACTAGCTTACTGCGACTCCTTTGAGTCCAGCCCCATAATGGCCAGTGAACTAATGATCGCGCTAGTGTTTAATGTTTCTGAGTTTTTCGATCGAGCGGATATTTATGGCATTGCCAGTTTTATCGATCAGTTTTTCATCTTTAAAATCAGCCAGCATTCGGCTTACGGTTTCGCTGGCTGTACCTACCAATGCAGCAAGGTCATCGCGCGAAATCCGGATGGTACAGCTGTCTTCAACGCCGTCTCCAAATTTAGCCGCTACTTGCAGCAATGCTTCTGCCACACGCTTTCTTACCGAAGAATAGGCGAGTTGAAGCATCTGCTTTCCTTTATCGCGCACATTTCCTGATAGTAAAGCGATAAATGTTTTGGATACGGCCTGATGGTTGAGCAGGTACTCCATAAAATCTGTTTTGGGGATCTGGATAATGTCTGATTCGGTTAAAGTTGCAGCATTATCGGCATACGCTTCGCCGTTGCACAAACTTTCGTACCCAAAAAAATCGCCGTCATGATACAGATTCGAAGAAAGTTCCCTGCCATCCTTAAAACGTTTATATGTTTTTACCTGCCCTTTAACCAAATAATACAAATGGCTAGGTTCATCCCCTTCCACATAAATAATCTGCTTGTTGGCAATTGGTCTTAATTTGCCCTTTTTACGAAGCTCATCCATGACCGCTTCACTGTTGCCTGCACTCGAATTAAATCCAGCTGACTGTTGTTTCTTTTTAAACCTACTTTCTATAGCCTTAAAAAGTTCTATATCATCAAACGGTTTGGTGAGGTAATCATCTGCACCCATTTCCATTCCTTTTCGCATGTCTGCCCGCTCGGTTTTTGCCGTAATGAAGATAAAAGGAATATTGGCCGTTTTCTGATTTTTGTTCAGTAGGTATAATACACCATAACCATCAAGTTCTGGCATCATGATATCACAAAGAATCACATCAGGCAAATGGTTCAGAGCCATTTCTACACCGAGCTTACCATGTTTGGCGGTAAAAGTTTGGTAACCTGCCAGATCAAGCACCTCAGCTGTACTTTCCCTTATGTCGTCATTATCTTCAATAATCAAAATTTTCCTGTTCATGGAGATTGGGTGTTTAATGGTAAATTATTTACCGGGCGAAAAGGTGAGTGTAAAAGTGGTACCTGAGTTTTGTTCGCTCTGGCAGGCTACGGTACCATTCATCAGACCGACATATCTTTTTACAATGTTCAGGCCTAAACCAGTGCCAGGGATGTCGCCCGTATTGTGTGCCCTGAAAAATGGTTCGAACAGATTTTGCTGATCCACTTTTGGAATGCCGATTCCATTGTCTTTCACCTCCAAAATGAGTTCATCATCTTTTAAAATAGAATTGAACTGGATCAAAGTATCTGCGCCAGAGTATTTTATCGAATTGGAAATCAGATTAATGACGCAGTTTTTCAACAGGTTCGGATCGAGGTAAACTTCGGCGGTTGTACCGGTGTGTTCGTAAATAATGTGCTGGTTCTCTTTGGTCATCATCTGCATTTCTTCAGCTATTTCTTCAGCAAAACTGATAATGTTGAAAGATTGTGCCGATGCTTCCACTTTTCCCGCTTCAAGTTTTTCCAGTGAAAGGAAGTCGTTCAAGATCGTAGTGAGGTTGTTGATCGAATTTTTGATTTTCAGCGTATGTTTTTCTACACTGGCCACATCATGCCTGGAAGTATATTTATCGATTAAAGAAGCCGATAATTGTATCGAACTGAGTGGTGTTCTAAACTCATGCGAGGCCATAGAAACAAACCTTGTTTTGAGCTGATTGAGTTCCTTCTCTTTCTGAAAAAGTGCCTGCATATTTTCTTTGGCCATTTCGAGTTCTGATACCAGCTTTACCAGGTCGTGTGTGCGTTCCTTGATCTTGACCTCTAATTTTTCGGTGTAACTTCTGATCTGCTCTTCATTGGCCTTTTCTTTACTCAGATCGTGGATAAAACCGGTATAAATTTTACGGTCGCTAAATTTTATTTCGCTTACCCCCAGCCTAAAAGGAAAAACCGAGCCATCCTTACGTTTACCAGAAACTTCTCTCCCAATTCCGATAATGTGTTTCTGTCCGGTATGTTCATATCTGGATAAGTAACCATCATGGCGCGAATGATCGGGTTCTGGCATTAACACCGATACGTTTTTTCCAACCAGTTCTGCTCTGCCATAACCAAAAAGCTCAAGTGCAGCTGGGTTTAAATGTTCTATAATCCCTTTATCATCAATGGTAATAATCCCATCAATGGCATTTTCAATAATGGCATCTAAAAATTTCGATCTATCCATGTAATACATCAGTATATCCTTGTAAATATAGAAAAGTTATTTGCGATCTTTTTTCTCTTATTCAACAATCAATCCGTCCAGTTTGTCTTTCGACTTCGCCAGCTGTTCATATAATCCTTTTAATTCCCCGGACGCCTGATCTGCAACCTCGGCAAAAAGATTTTTATAATAATTAATCCCTTCAGCCAATTGGAGTTTAAATGCGTTTAACTGCTTCCTTTTTTTATCGCTAAAATGTTGAAGCTGTTGTTTAATGTCTTCCTGAAGATAATCGATATAAAGATTGAGTTCTTTGATGAATATATGTGGCCGTTCTACCTGCCTCAACAGGTTAATTTTCCCGTAAATATGGCCAACCATTTCATCAAATGAATATACATCAGAAAAATAGGCCATGTTTGGCCCCGGACAAATGGCTACTGCGGTGCTTTCTTTGGGTTTGGCCATATTATATTTGAGATAGGTAGCGGCGCATAAGCCCTCACAAAGGCAAATTTTTTCGGTTACCAGATTAAACTGCCTTTGATATTCGCCTGCGGATAGGCCAGCAGTTTTAAGACTTTTGATTTTTAAGTGCTGATATTCGCGGGATGCCGTACAGATGGCCTGCTCAGTAAATTCGGTATTGTTGCAAAGGTATTTTTTGGTACATGGGCTTCCCGGCCTGCCCTTTTCAATCCGCTCGGTACGTTGGAGTTCTATTGTACTGTTTTTAAAATTATTAAACTGAATACCCAGCGGAGAGGCTCCACTTAGATAAAAATCGCTTTCTGTTGAGCTGGCCAATTGCGCCAATGTTTCGGCATCTACATTGGTTACTTCGGGTACCAATAGGAACGGGCTTCCCCATCCTGTTGCATCGAGATTGTAATGTTGAAGGAGGAAATCGTGTTCTGCAGCCGTACCAATCCCGCCCTGGACACTGATCCGCTGTTTGGGCTGTTTTTCTGTTGCGATTCCCTTTTGCACTAAAGCAGATTGGTACATGTTAAAAAGCTCAGCAAGCATATCGTTTTTTTTGAGCTTAAATTCTTCCAAAATTGGGCCCAGTAAATAGCCTTCTGTTGCAAATGCATGGCCACCACAGTTTAAACCCGACTCTATCCTGAATTCTGAAACCCATAAACCCTTTTTTGCCAAAAATTTAGCCTGGATCAGTGCCGACCTGAAGTCGCTAACCTTTAAGATGATTTTCTTTTTCAGCTTGCCATTTTCATCAGGAAAAAAGTCTTCAAAATTTTCCATATAGCTGTATAATTTCGGATTCATGCCGGCAGAGAGTACAACAGAGGCGTTCAGCTTACTTTCCGCAAAACCACGGAGTGCAGCTAATGCATCCGTATTGGTATCACCAGAATATTCACTATTTACATAATTCATTTTATCTACCTTGGCCATAATATTCACATCAATAGCCCCCATCCGCATTGCATTTTTTAAAAGCGCCTGGAAGGTCTGTTTGGTCTCACCTTCAGGATAGTCCAGCATCAGTTCGTAACCATGTTTTAATTTAGACGTATCAGGAAGTAGTTCGAAATAACGGCATATATCATTTCCGGCACGAAAATCCTGCTTTTTTAAGGCTTTAAAATCGTCGGTTATCGTTTCCAGTAAAAAATTGAGGTATGCAGTGATGCGTTTACTCCGGCAGTCAGCTGCTCCTTTCGGAATCGCTTCGAAATGAACCGCCCGGTTTTTTGAATGATAAGCACGCATGCGCTCGATCAATTCATCATCAACAATAGACAGCACTGATGAAATACCGTACCTGGCAACTTTTAATGGCGTATCAATAGAATAGCCGAGGCCTAATACAGGGATATGGAATGAATGTGGCATGGTGTTTCGTAATAAGGTTTGGCCTTTTACAATAAAAAGCCGATGATTTCGACAGCAAAACTATTATAGTTGAACTGATCTGGAGATGATGCCTGTCAAAATGAAAAGTGAGTGAGGTCACTTTTTAACGTTTTATAATATGCCTTTGAGAAAGTTTGGGGTATATGTATTTTGCTAAAACCGTTTATTCAACACTATCGTTTACCTCGAATCTACCTGTTTTAAGATGAAAGATAATTTTGAACACGATAATATCCTCATCATAAGTATCTTTTTTGCCAGTTCCATGCGATGGTTGCTCAGAAGGGGTATTGGTTAAAGGCATCATCCGGTGGATAATTCCCTGTAGTGCCCTTTGTTTTTCTGCAGCATCCGTAATTTCTTCAAATTTGCCCCAGCACACCACACTTTTCCAATTATAAGTATCGCGGATCTGATCGGTCTGAAAGCATACCTGAGGGTTACTTTTCATCATCCTGATTTTTTGCCCCGGAGCAGAATGGGCGTAGACCATGCCGCTGCTGTACACATAATTAATGGGCACAATGTAACTTAGCCCATGTGCATGGCAGGCCAAACGGCCAATATATTGTTCCTTAAGGAGCTTTTCTATATCCTCTTCTTCTAGTTTTCCTAACATCTTACAAAAATTATATTTATTATAAATCAAGCTCCCGCAATATCCAAAACAATCCGTCCATCAATCTCGCCCTTTTTCATTTGATCGAACACATTATTGATATCTTCCAGTTTTGCTGATTTAACCTGCGCCCTTACCTTTCCATCTACCGCAAATTCGATCGCTTCCTGCATATCTTTTCTTGTGCCGACAATAGAACCCCTGATTGTTATTCTGTTCAACACGGTATTGAATATGGGAAGGTCAAAACTGCCTGGAGGTAGTCCGTTTAGGGATAGAGTACCTTTTCTGCGCAATGCAGAAAGCCCCTGACTAAAAGCGACCGGTGTTACTGCCGTAACCAATACACCGTGCATACCTCCGGTTTGTTTTTTAAGAAATTCACCCGGGTCATGTTCTAGCGCATTAACAACAATGTCTGCACCCAGTTTTCTGGCCATTTCCAGTTTATCGTTTGCAATATCAATCGCGGCAACCTGAAAGCCCATGGCCTTTGCATATTGAACCCCAAGATGGCCGAGCCCGCCTATGCCCGATATGGCTACCCATTCACCTGCTTTTGCATCAGTTTCTTTTAAACCTTTGTATACGGTAACCCCGGCACAGATAATTGGCGCCATTTCTGCAAAATTTACATGCGAAGGAAAATGCGCAACATACCTGGAATCGGCAATGACATATTCTGCGAAACCTCCATCAACGCTATAGCCTCCATTCTGCTGCTCATAGCATAAGGTTTCCCAGCCGGTTAAGCAGAATTCGCAACAGCCACATGCACTGTATAACCAGGGCACACCAACCACATCTCCTTCCTTAACAGTTTTAACATCATGTCCCATTGCAGCTACCAACCCAATGGCTTCGTGGCCTGGCACCAATGGCATTTTTGATTTTACAGGCCAGTCTCCATTACAGGCATGCAGATCGGTATGGCATACCCCACATGAAATTACTTTAACCAAAATCTCATATTGATTGAGCGGTCTAACCGGAAGTTCTTCTATGGCCAGCGGTCCTCCATATTCATGGATAACTGCGGCTTTCATTGTTTTAGGACACATATATACTGTTTTACAATAGGTTATAATAATTGAATTTTATCTGGTGATGAACTATTACATCGGAATGTTATGTGATGGCGGTAAAACCAAAAGCGGGATCTGAATATGATCTGACATGTTCAGGGTATAGCTGCCTTTAAGCAGCTGATGAAAAAAACTATGTTTTCGATGCACCATGGTCAGGATATCGATCTGTCCGTTTTCTACGATCCAATCTAAGCCGTCCTTAATCCGTTCGCTGTTTATATGCCTATGGTAGATATTTCTATAGTTGACCCGATCGGCAACCCGGTTTAAAAAATCTTCGGTTGTATGCTTACAACCTTCTGGTTCTGATTTTAAATTACCGGTATGTGTAATGAGTATATCGGCATTAAAAGGTTTTGCAAATTCGGCAAGTGTACATAAAACGGGGATATCGCTATGGCTAAAATCTGTAGCAAAAGCGATTTTTTTAGGTTTCTTAAACCTGTATCCCGCAGGGATAAGCAAAACAGGTATTTCCTGTTCGATAATTTTTCTGGCAACACTGCCCATAAGCGTTTTGGTTAACTTATCTGCATGGTTTAGTCCGGCCACAACAAGGTTCATTTTACACTCGGTAAAATATTTACCAACCTCTTGTTCAACCTCGCCACGAACAGTTCTCCCAAACACCTCTGCTTTAAAACCAAGCTCATGATGGGCTTTTTTATATTTTTCTTCCACCTTTTCGACCAGTTTGTCCAAGGCTTTTTTAGCATCGTCTTCTATAAGCTTATACTCTTCAAGCGGCCATACCAGAGATGCCGCAGCAGGAGAAAACTCCGGAACCTGAAAAACATTTAACAGTTCTACCCGGGCACCAATACCATGGGCCAGATCAGTTGCATAATCGGCTGCGTTCTCTGCCGTTGCAGAGAAATCAACAGGTACCAGGATTTTTTTCATAATGGGTCGTTTTTGATAGATATAAAGTTTGTAAAAAGCCCATGTTAAAAATATGAGCCGCATCAGTTATTAAAATGATTCTCCCAGTGTTAGCATTTAAGTGCCCGATCATTATGATGATAGGCTAAAGAAATATTTAGACTAATTATCATTACCACAAAAAATGATTAAATCAGCCTGTTTTACGTAATTTCAATGTTTCAAAATTATCCCATAATATAAGATGAGTGTCCATATAGGCTTAATGATCTGGAAGGAAATGAAGCAGAAAGATATCTCTGTTTCAGACATTGCCGCCGCCCTTAAGATCAGCAAAACAAAAACGCAGGAGATGCTGAATACCGCAACTATCGACATCCTTACTTTGGTCCGCGTGAGTGAAATCCTGAACTATAATTTTTTCAGCTATTACGAAAGTGGAAAGGTTTTCTCGAAGATCGAGTTACAGGAGAAACAAAGACTTACTGCAGAAGTAGACCGTTTGAAGGCCTTACTTAGCGAAAAGAACAAAGCGCTGGAACTTCAGGAACGGTTAAATAAGATTCAGCTCAGCACGATTTCATTGTTGGAAAAAGGGCAGTTTAGATAAACACAATACACTAAAACACCTGAATTACCCTGCCATCCATTTTAAAAAGAAAGCCACAACCAGTTGATCTCTGGCCTGAATAAGCCTGCCTATTTTTTTTGGAGGATGAGGTGAAATCAGAAGAATTAATGGCTTGTTGTCCTATCAGCTCGATAGTGCCTCGTTTAACATTTATCCGATACCAGATTTATCATAAGGCCTAAGATTGGAGACTTGCGCCTGCGTCCCAAAGCTATACAAACTCGCAATTGCTACCCTTAGGGCAACAACTGGAGTAAATTTATCTTTCATGATTTTATCTTAGTGATGAACTGCTATTTTGCTACTGATGCCTTAACATAATCGAATTCGAACCGGACAACGAGGTTATTACCCATTTTCATTGGGCCAGGCATAAAACTTGGTGGTTCAATACCATAGTCGGTTAGCATTAATTTTTCGCTGCCATGGCAACTAATGGAACCATCCGCATTTACCAAAGCCATTACCTTCATTGAAAGGCTCTGTGTTTTCCCGGCAATGGTCAGAATTCCTGATGTCTGGATAGAATACCTTTTTGCCTGTACCATGGTAACTGTTGCAAAAGTGAGCTGATAGCTTATCTTAGGAAACTCAGTTGCGTTTAGCGTTTTATAGGTACGGTCGTCCATAGCAGTTTTACCGCTTTTGAGGCTCTTTGACGCCAGGGTAAATTTTAGGGCTGTTACATCTGTCATTTCACCACGGGCATTGAAATTAAATGTACCTGTGCTTTCGAACTGTTTGGATGTTATCGACCAATCGTGAACACTAGATGTGCCCATTACCTTAACTGAATTGCTGGCTGTTTGCGAAAGCTGATATGTTGTTTGCGCCACTGTTACCAGCGGGAAGAGCATAAACAATAGGGTGATAGGTCTGATTTTTTGCTGGAATATATTAAATATTTTCATAGCAGGTTATTGGATTAAACTGTTAATCAAAGCTACCCTGTTCTGCCGTCAAATTTTATGAGGCGCACCAGATTGAAAACTGATGATCATCACTTTTCAACCACATCAACATCTTGAAAATCAACAATAATTTATAAAAAGGGCTTTTCGGCTAAAGCCCACTTGGCTCCGCTCCAAACTTCGACATCAACTATTTGCAGTACAGCATTTTAGGTGTCGTAAAGATTGACCAAAACATATTCAATCAGGTCAGTCCGGACCTATTCATTTTTACGCAGTCTACTGCCTTTTAATCAAAATTCAGCGGTCAGCTTTTGTCCTTTATTGAGATAAACCTCATAAACACCATCAGCTTTATTCACATTTTTGACATTCCACTTTGGCGTTTTTCCCATAAAGTTATCTTTAATGCGAAGTTTTCCACTTTTGCCTGCTGTAATACTGAACATGAAAATACTTTTGTTTTTTCTGATACCCGATACTATATAACCGCCTTCGGCCCTTAGGTTTGAAAAGGAAACATCGGCCCATTTTTGAGGTACCGCTGGAAAGATCCTGATCACGCCGGTATGCGGCTCACCAGGTGTGGCACTCCAGCTTTGCAGCAACATTTCGTGTACAGCCTGCGAGGCCAGAAAATTGCCTTCCAATGTAAACGGACGATAAGTAAAACCCGAATAACCGCTTTTGGTCTGATCGCCGTTTGCATGAAAACCATTCCGCAGCACAAAGGCCTTAACAAAAATATCGAGGTCTTTAACGGCCTCTTCACCATCTCCTGCTCTTGCCCTCAGGCAGCTCATCCACGAGAAACTATAACCTACCCAGGCACGGGTACCCAGTTTATCCCAACTTTTTAGGGTAGATGCAATTATCTCCTGGTCTTTTTTACCACTTTCGGTATTGATCAAATTGAATGGGTAAATGCCGATGATATTGGATAAATGCCTGTGGCTGGTACTGAGTTCATAGTTGGCATCTAAAAGTAAGGTACCATTGGCTTTGGTATGAAAATCGCCCAAAGCTAAAGCTGCATCTGCCCATTTCTTACTTTCTGTAATTTTACCGCACTCCAATGCCATTTCCTTTAACGAAAGAAAGAGCATTTTTAAACTCATCAGGTCGTAATTGCTATTCGGTGCTAACCAGGCTTTCGGACTATTATCGAAAATTTCAGGAGAGGATGAAAGCGGTAATTTTAATAAGCCAGTGCTGTCTTTTTTCAATAACCCCAACATGCATTCGCCAACTTCAGCACTCCATGGATAAGCTTTTTCTTTAAGAAACTGATCATCGGCCGTATACAACCAATGCAGGTAGAACAAATGTGCACTCCAGGCGCTCATAGATGGCGACATACTGTATTGGCCCCATCCACCTAAAGGCTGGCCAGAATAAGACATTACGCCAGGACAGGCTAAACCGCCTGTACCATAAAAATCTCTGGCAAAGGCCCTAAAGAAATCACGGCGGTCCCAAAGGAAATTGAGGTAAGATGTACCTTCATCATATCGCCCCGATTCCTGGTAGGCCATATAGGTCATCTGTGTATTCAGGTCATTGTGGTAATCGCCTTTCCATGGTGGTAAAGCGCCATTATCGGCAGTCCAAACGCCTTGCAGTGGCATTGGCGGGGCATTTAAACGTGAAGCTGCACCGTAAAAATATTGTACCAGGTTATATTGTTTTTGAATAGCCGTATCAGGTATTGTTACACTCGATTTCTCCCAAAATGCGCTCCACCATTTTACATGAGGTTTACGCATGGCTTGATAACCTTTATTCAATGCCTTGGTACAACGTTCGCGTGCCAGGGCTAAAAGATCCTTTGCATCCTGTGTAGAGGTGATTGTTAAGGCCAGTAAAGTTTCCTTACCCTTTTTTTTGGTTTCTACATATACGCAATATCGAAGCCCTTCTGATGCATCCTGTATATACCATTGTGCATTACCATTCTTCCCGTGTATCGCTTCAGGGTAACCCAGTTTGTTTACAGAACCACCACTACTTGGTCCTGCCTGCCCCTTTTTGTTGTTATTATATACATCCATCGGACTCAAAAGATCAATGGCTTCAGGAACAGTTCCTTTGATTGAAAGGATGGCGACAGGGTGGGCTGCACTATACAGCGCATTTATTGTTGCGCCCGAATTAAAACGGGCCACTCCTTCGGCAGTTGATTCAAATAATTCAAATTCTTTAACCACTTCCTGGTTAGGGAATTTAAGTTCTAATCTACCGGCTGGTAGTTTGGTCGGACTCACACCCCGATATGCACCATCCCACCAAGATGTAATGGCTGCAAAATTCTTTTGGGCAATCATTTCTGCCCCTTTTTGATAATTGTACTTTTTCCACCATTCGCGCGCTCCATGCGTGCGCTCGTCCCATAAATCGCCCCGGTCTAATGATAGTCTGATGGTATTTTTCTCGCCCCATAATAAACCGCCCATTAAGCCATTACCAAGAGGAAGTGCTTCATCCCAGGTAGTTACGGGCGCTTTTAGCACCAGGTTGTAGCTCGCATCGGGCAAAATTGTTTTTTGTGCGCCAGCCGATAACCCTGCAAAAAGACTTAAAAAGAGTAAATTGGTTTTAAAGAATTTTATCATATTATTTTATCAGGGCATGCACCAACCTGGCCATGCTAATTTATTATTTTAAAGGCAAACCCCAGACAGTTAATATCCAGGGTATGCCGAAACCCACTTGTATCTAAGCCCGACAACCATTAAACGACCTTATAAATAAGGCTATCGGTTTTTTTCTATTATCTGTTATTAAATAATCGGTATTATCCTCCATTTTTGTGACTTTCCGCCAGAAGCACTATTAATTATAAGCGGTATACGATCTGCTGAAGATCCCCCGGTAAGGTCCATAGCTTTTCCTGCTGCATTTCCAGGCGTTAAGATGTAATAGCCATCAGTTGTGGGGCTTATAGTCCATTTCTGTTGAGAAACATTGGCATTTGCCCTAATTACAACCGTTGTACCATCAGCCGTCCCTCCTGCATTTGCTTCCATTGAGGAACCAGATGCGGGAACATTAAGTGGGTGCAATTTAAAAAACCCTGCTCCAAGGCTTTCAAAATTCCATCTTTGCGAATTTGTTGTTCCTGGATGCAGCTCAATTGGTGTACCATCGGCCGTATATCCATAACGTACGTTAAGCACATTTGAAGTATTAAGCGCCGTAGCAATCTGGTAGTTCCCTGTGTTGATAAAATTAAAAGTAGTAGGTAATACCGGAAGTTCATTAACAAAAGAATAAGCGGAAGCGGTAATCGTTTTCCTATTGCCATTCGTTAACGCAAACTGAACCAAAAGATGGAAATTACCTTGACGGAAATCGGGGCTTGCGGTTATATCCAAATCGCTTACGGCCATTTTCACCGAAAAATTATTCTGTGTAGGTTTAACAGACCAGGCTACAGCATAATAAGTATCTGATCGTGCATCGTCATCCTGTATTATATTTACTGCAGATACCGGCAAGGTAGAACTAAATGTTCCACTTACATAAAGTGTATCGTTTTCAAGTTTTCCAGAAAGACTCTGTAGTGTTACCGTGTACGGATTGTAATAGGTACCACCAGTTGCATTAGCAAAAACGGGACAGTTATCAAGTATTACACAACCGGCAAGATTAATAAATGTAGGTGTAAGGCTCAAGGTGGTATTGCCTGTTCCCATCAAATTTGTACCGAGTAAAGTATGTTCTGAAGCCGTTTCATGGGTATGTGGCAAATTTAAACCATGACCAAGCTCATGCATCAATCCACCATAGTATTTAGCAAATTTTACGCCGTCGGCTCCTGCTTCCCCTGCATGGGCAACATCAAAATCCAAATAATCAACCGCAAAACATTTTGGTGCAAGGCCATAAAATGCCCGCTTATCTGTATCCAGATATTTTGGCATAATAATCAATGTATGTGTAGTTGAGGGAGAACTAGAAGGATGATCGATATAATATTGATTCACATCAGCCTGAACCAAATCAGGATTTGCATTATATTCGGCATTGGTTTTGGCTCCCGTAATTGTTATAATCTGAACCTGACTAGTGTCGGTTTTTGAGGTCCATAAGCCAAAAGTTTTATTAATAAAGCCATTTCGTGTCATTTCGCTCCTGTAAAACTCCTGCCCTTTTAAAAGGATTGCGCTCAATCTTTGCTGGTAACCCTGTAAGGTGTCTTTATCGCTTGGCACGATATAGAGTACCTCCAGATTATAGGGCCGCGATGATTGGTAGTCTCCTTGTGTATAAGCCAGCGGAGGGGGCACAACGGCCCTGGCGTGTGAAGTTCCAAGGTTTCCTTCTGTACTGGGTATTGCTTTCTTACAAGATAGGATTGAAAATACGGATAAGATGATCCATAGGGATAAAAATGTTTGTTTCATGTTTAGGTTAAGTTAAATTGTTTTGATATGATTAATTCAAGTGGTTCAACAACAAAAAATTCATTCAAAAAAACGGTTAGGTGCATTTAATACAGGTTGGTTCATACCATTTGCACTAATTAACCATTAAGGCCCTACATCTTTAATCGCACGTTATAATTCTTTCATTTGGTGGTTTTCTTTTAAGTCAATAATAAATGAGGCAGGTATCCCAAAAACACCCCCTCAGATGCTGTCATCTTGTCCAAAGGACTCCTACCTAGACCCTCCCGATGAATCTGGACAAGTAGTCGAAACACATTAAAGCGTGTTTATCAAAGTCCTTCGACAAGCAACGATCGACAGATTCCTATAGAAGGTCGTCATTGCGAGGAACGAAGATAACCGAACGAATTGAGCTCATGAATGCCTTTAAAAACAACTGCAAAAATGAATAATCTTAATGCGCACGCTGGTAGCGATCGTTGTAAGATTGCTTTCCCGAAAGGTCGGGACAGGCTGTCGGCTGAAAAAGCCTTCTCGCAATGACGATTCTTGGAGGCCTCTCACTGCAAAAAAACGCCTCTGTCATTTATATTTATTTTATGCAATAAATTAACCGCCAGGATGACAACCATAAAATAAAATCAATTCATTTTCATCCAATCATTTCCCTGATGAATGGTCTTTTAGAAAAGAGCTACCCATCCAGGCTTTTTGAGCGGTCCAAGGTGCGGCTACATCAGTCCAAAATGCATTGTCGGCGGGTAACCCTAATGGCAAAAACCCAAGAGTTGCCATATAAAGGCTTCCGGTACAGGTATATGGATCGGCAATTTCTGGCTGGTGGCCATTAAATCCTAAAACCAACCATCCCTGCGCATCAAAATTTTGATCGCCAGCATACATATTTTCGAACACTTTGGTCAGTGCACAGCGCACTTGCGCCGGACTTAATTCTGTAGGTAGTTTTTGATCCAGCGCAATCTGCCCCAGGGTTTGAAAAGCTGCTGTACGATAAGTTACACTTCTTCCTACCGGCGGGTATTCGCCTGTTGAAGAAATCATTCTTTCGGTAATCTGAGCATAACGTACAGCACGACTGGTGGCTTTGGTTAGTTGTGCTTCGGTCATCTTTTTCTTGCTTACCATTACTTTCAGAATATCTAACATCATCGGATGGATCACATAAGAATTGTAATAATCGGTACTGAAACTAGATCCATCTGAGTACCATCCGTCTCCTACATACCATTCATTTAATTTATTAATGGCTGTCATGGTGCGGTAAGGTTCATAATCTTCGCCAACACTCAACAACCAGGCTTCTTCTATAGCGGTAAACAAGAGCCAGTTGTTATAAGCTCCTGTCCTGTTTCTTAATGATTTAATCTCGGCGATATATCTTTTTTGCGTGGTTTCGTTTAGTGCCTTCCAAACATTGGGTGCACGTAGAAACCCCTGCACTACATAAGCTGCATCAACAATTGGCTGTGCATCTGTTCTGAAATTGATGTAATCAACACTTGATGGATCAACCGCATTGCTTAAGGCCTGAATGGTCTCGGCCTTAAACTTCGCCCTTAGTTTTCCCTCTTCCGTGTCATCATCTGGCAGGCTTAGCCAAGGGGCAATTCCTGCAAAAGTACGACCTAATGCTTCTGTATAGCCCACTTCCCTTACATTGTTATAATAATGTGGTGCTACCTCGGTAGCCATGTTTTTTTTTAATGTATTATTGGCTAGGTTATGGATAACAGGATAAGCAACTTTATATAAAGTTTTCACCCAGAATGCACGGTCTTGTGCGCCGCTTGTTACCGGCGCTGTTTTCGTTTTCTTTCCAGTTTGTGCATGGGTAACGGCGTTTGTGGTTAAAAATACAAGACTGATTAAAAAGGCATATTTAAAATTCTTCATCGCTAACTTTATCATTTTATTTGGTGCTGATTTCGTAAAACTTGCTTATTCCGGCTGTAATGTTCTCGGTAAAATATACCTCAGTTATTTTTTCATCTTTATAATTAATGCTTAAAGGCACAATTTGCCCAGTGGCTGCATCTCTTGCTATTAATTGTTTGGGATCTTTTACTTTAACCTTTTTTACAATTTGTGGCCATGCGATCTTTATAGTCTGATTATTATTGGCTGAAGATCCGTTGTATGCTTCGGCAACAATACTTTTATCGTTATGCGCCAGGTTTAAACGGAACATTTCGCTGCCTGCCAGTAAAAAAGCACCAACACCGTAAACATCGGTATCGTCATACCCAACCTTATCTGGCGCAGCGCCTTGTGCTTGTACAAAACCCAATTTCCCATCGGGATGAACAGCAGAACTCAGTGCCTCCCATGCTTTAGCAATTACGCCTTCATATTTTTTGTAGGGAATAAGTCCGTTGTTTACCCCCCAGGCCATTGCATAACAGATAAAACCGGTACCGCTGGTCTCTTTTGAAGGATAACTTTCGGGATCGAGCAAACTGGCGTGCCAGCTTCCATCTGCCTGCTGCAGTGCGGCCAGCTTCTCAGACATGCTGATAAACAACTTTACCAATTTCTTACGCTCGGGATGATTTTCTGGAGTTACCGACAAGAGGCGTACTAAGCCTCCCATTACCCACCCATTACCTCTGCTCCAGAATACCTTAGCCCCATTTTTCTCTTTTTTGTTAAAGTATCGGCTATCGCGGTAAAAAAGACGCTCGTCTTTATCGTATAAATAGGCGGTAGATTTCCACCATAGTGCGATTGATTTATCCAGGTATTTTGCATCACCAGTTGCCTGGCTTAAATAACCCAAAGCTGGCGGGCCCATAAACAAGGCATCGCACCAGGCCCATTCGCGGGTATAAATACCATTTTTCCATTCCAGGCTTTCTACATGCGGTAAAGAAACAATGGTATCGGCCAGGGCTTTAAACTGCTGGATATATTCGGGTCTTTTGTAAATGGCGTATAGCTGCGAATAAAGCTGACCAACGCAATAATCATCCGCCATTAAACGATATCTACCAGTGTTCCATTTGTTATCTTCACCAACCTGAATCAGCTTTTTATAATAACTATCGGTATCGGCCAGGCGCGCCCATGCCATCATCCCAGCGTACATTGCGCCACTGGTCCAGTCTTTTTTCGGGTTTTTCCACCCTGCTGTCTCTAAATTTGTCCATTGCCAATCCGCAACTTTTTTCATCTGGCTGATGATTTCACTTGCCAATGGCTGTTTTTTCTGCGCATTCATCTTTTCGAAAGAGAAAAGAACCAGGAGGAATAGAATTATTTGTTTCTGCATTTAATAATTAATTTTAATGATCCGGTTAATAAATTTTGATCACTTATTGTTTATTGGGATATAGTTTAATGTGTGGTAAAAATTCTCGCGATATGCAGGTATGTTAAATCGTAAAATTGTTCAATTGGCCAGTTATACTATGGGGAAAATCTTAAATGAATAGTGCGAAAAGCTTAAACTTTAAGGCTTTTTTGACACTTTTAGGCAATTTTTAGTGTAGAAACCTAAAAGGTGACCATTAATTGTAACAAAATGTGCTACTAAAAAGGTCTACTATGGATATAGCGGTGTTACAGCTTGGTATTTAATGAGTAGCTCTTCATTAAAGGAGATTCCCTTTATTGCAGGCGCCAAGCATTTGCTTAGTTAGTAATCAAATTGGTTATCTTTCCGTTCCACACGCCAAATCACGATATGGACACTATGTAGATGTATTTACATTTAAGCCTAAATATAACTGATAAAAATTTGGTTCTCTACATGAACAATCAAGAGCGTTATTCCCTGGGTAACACAGAAACTTTAAATCTAAGAAGGCCTGCATATCATATATGACAGCAGGCTTTTTCAGGTAATAATGAATAAGCTAATAGTTATAAACTGATTAATTATTTTGTAGAAAGAGAAAGCTCCGGCAAATAAAGTTTCCCCATTAAATTCCATTGACTTGGCACAGCAATAATTATTTTGTTGAAAGAGAAAGCTCCGGCAAATAAAGTTTCCCCATTAAATTCCATTGACTTGGCACAGCAATATTCATCCAATTGTAGATCAGTACCGGAATATCTACGCCATTAGGAACAGCTAAGAAAGCTGAAGAAGAAATTTCTGGAGAGATATTTGGAGAAATATCCGCGAAAGATGTAATTTGAACGCGACTATCATAATTAAAGGAATTCCCATTTCCAGACAAATCTCCCATTTGGCTACCTGAGGATTCGTTTCCGGAGCAATATGTTAGCAAACTACCATACAATGGATCTGAAGGTTGCAGTTGTTTTCTCATTTTTGTAATGATATCTGCATCCGACATGGAAACATTAAATAAGGCGATGTCCCTTATCAGGAAATTTGTTATACCCCCTACATCTGGGCCTATTTTTAAGGGAAAATTATTATCGGCATTTTTACCTGTAATGGTTATCGTACCTTCTTTCACACCATCTAAAAATAAATCCATTTTACGAACTGCTCCCTGGCTAAAAATGGTAAATGCTATGCTATGCCATTTACCGTCCCTAAGATCTTTTGTCAAAGTAATTTTAGTGGCCGAATAATCAAATTGAACATTGTTTGACCCAACAAAAAGTGCCCAATATCCTCCTGTTGTGCCATTTTTTTTGCTTAAAAGGTTCGGAAAACCACCAGATGCGCTGCGATCATCTCTATATTTGAACATTAGGGTGAAGCCACCTGATAAACCAAAATTACCCACAGAAGTATTGCTTTGGCTAGCTGTTGCTGCTAAAGTAGTAGTAGCATTAAATCTTGGTGCAAATCCTGAAAAAGGTAAGCCATTTAAATTCGGCATATTATATGCTACTGTTTTAAATTTAGGGTTATAAAATGTAACAAATGTATTTCTGGACGTATCATCATAAATATTAGAGCCTGGGGCACCACCAGATAATCCACCACCTTTATTAGAAGCTACTACCACCAACCAATTTTCGCCACTGAAAGTTTTTCTTGCCCTTAAGGCCGTTAAGATTTCACCTACATAAGCATCCAATGTAGTAATAGCACTGGTATATGTTGCTGTTGAGGTTGTGTATCCATTGGCCGAACCTGCGGTTTCTGCGCTATGAAATTGTGCAACAAGTATGGATGGATCATTTGTATTCAACTCGTTAACTACCGCCGTTTTTACTGCGGCATCGTCATTTGGAAAACTCTGTTTAACTGTTGCATCTTTAGCTAAGTTGTCATTAAAAGCCGCACTAGCTCCAAACGACACCATTCTAACATTATCAATACCAGCCTTTATTCTAGTAAAAATTGTAGGTGCCACCTGTAGGTTTATATTCGTAAAATTCTCATCTGTTACATTGTGCACGGTATTATCTACCCCTGTTAACATGGTAGTCCAAGCCGAAGCATTGGTAATGGGGTTACGTTGATAATCGGCAAGCCCATCGTAACTGTAAATTGCATTTTTTGTAATCTGGGTTAGATTAGGCGGTGCCAATGCATTCACTACAGCGCCTTTAACACCATCCAAAACAATGTACAATACTTTTTTATTATTGCTGCCTAATCCAGCTGTGTCATTTTTAAAAGATTTTGGTAATGCACTTTCAAAATCTTTATTGCAACCAAAATTCAGCCCTATGAAACCAATAATCATAATTGCAACTAGGTGCTTCAAATTAATAATCTTCTTCATTTCTTTATTTAATGGTTTCCTGTATATTTTAAAAACCTTAGTTTGGCTCAGGCCGAAGTAGGCAATCTGGTAAAGTTTAGTCATAGTTGTATAAGTTAATTTGGTTAAAAAATGCTATTGTTTTTGGAATATTTATAGTCGGCTGTTAATACAAAAGGTGAAAATCCTGGTGTTGCCATATACAGACTGCCAACTGAGGGATAATACAAGTCAACCATTTTTTCCCCTATCGTATCGGTTAAATTTGATAAGCTTAGAAATGCCACCCGGTTGCTGGTAGCTCCTTAATTGAATGGCTTTTAGAATCAAATAATTTGGCATGCTTAGCCGTACTGCATGATGCAAAATCCCAAAAACCCAAGCTGTTTACATTTCGTAAAAACCAGTTCATTACTTTGTTGGTTAGTTGTTTTATATCGGCCAATTACATGGCTTGGTTAGCCCTGTAAAATTGTAGAATGGCAAGATGATTTTATGGGGAAAATCTTAAACGAATAGTGCGAAAACCTTAAATTTTAAGGCTTTTTTGACACTTTTAGGCGTTTTTTCTTGTAGAAACCTAAAAGGTGACCGTTAATTGTAACAAAATGTGTTACCTAAAAAAGTTAGAATGGATGTAACTGTGTTACAGGCTTGTTCTTAAAATAAATAGGCCTTTTAAATGAATGAAGCCCCCTGGCAGTCAAAAAATGACCACATAAAAAAAGAGAGTGCTTTTAGGCACTCTCTTTGTCAATAATCTTAAAAAAAAGGCTATAACTTAATTACTTTTACAACCTTTCTTTCTGTGCCTTGTCGTACTTCTACCATGTATACACCGGCAGGAAGTTCAGCCCCGAAAGTTAACTGTTCATTAACCGCTATTTTAGCTTCTTTAACCAGTTGCTGGGCTATATTATAAACCCTATACTGTAATGCATCGCTGCTAGGGCTTTCTACCTGCACTTTAAACCCGGTCGTACTTGGGTTTGGCCATGCGGTAACTGTTAATGCCAGCAATTGTCCAAGTACTTTTCCATTATTGGTGTTTACTGGCCACTCTTCGAAGTTTGTTGCACCGGCTTCCTGGTTCAATAAGAGTTCTGGCTTACTGCTGGCCGCCTCACGCGAATTAAAACTTACCAGGTTACCAGATCCTTTTGCGCCCTGATTGATCAGTTTGATAGAAATGATTTTTTTCCCTAAAGCAAGCTGGCTGTTGATATAAGCTGTCACATCCAGTTCGTACCAGGCACGGGCCGTATTTTTAACAATGTAGCTACCAAGCAAAGTACCGCTTTCTGCTGGTTTGTTGTTCCAGGTAATGGTACCTTCTCCCCAGGTGGTATTAGACAGTCCGTACACTGATACATTCCTTGAAGGATTTACCTCTATACGCGAAGCATACACCCTGATCTTTGCACTGTTTACTGCTGACCCCGAAAATGTGCTATAATCGAAACGCAGGTAAGATTCTCTGAAAGCAGACCAGTTATCGCTGCTCACATCCAGGCTCTTTGAGCTTCCGTTATTGGCATTTGCAAAAACACCGTCCCGTACAAATGCATCGGCCACCGGATTAACAGTTAAGGCCTGCGGTATATTTACTGTAACAGTAACAGGAGAAGATGTAGCCACCCTGCCTAAATTATCTGTTGCTTTTGCAGTAAGCGTATACGTTCCTGTTGAAACATTATTCCACACCATGTTATATGGTGCCGTTGTAGATTGGCCCAATAATACTACTCCCTGATAAAATTCTACTTTTACAATTGTTCCGGTAGTATTGACATTAAGGGCAATATTCGAATTCGAAGTAAACACAGCATTGTTTACCGGAGCAGCAATAGCTACTGTTGGCGCAGCGCTCACACTAACATTTACAATAGCAGATAGCGTTATTCCGCCGTTATTATCGGTTGCCTTTGCCGTAAGGAAATAGGTTCCCGTAGCAGGACTGATCCAGGTAAAACTATAAGGTGTAGTAGCAGACTGACCTAACAAAGTGCCACCCTGATAAAATTCTACTTTGGTAATTGTTCCGTCGGTATCTACAGCATTAGCGTTAATAGCCACATTTGCACCTGCTGTATATACAGCATTGCTTGCCGGTGAGGTGATGGCCACTGTTGGCAAAGTGTTCACTGTAATGTTAACCGCACCAGAAACTGTTGCTCCGCCGTTATTATCGGTTGCCTTTGCCGTAAGGGCATAAGTTCCCGCAGCAGGACTGTTCCAGGTAAAATTATAAGGTGCGGTAGTTGATTCACCTAATAAGGTGCTACCCTCATAAAACTCTACTTTAGTGATTGTTCCATCGGTATCACCAGCATCAGCCTTTATGGTAACATTCGAATTTGCTATAAATACACTATTGTTTGCCGGTGAGGTGATGGCCACTGTTGGTATGGCATTTATCTTAATCCTAACCGTATCTGCAACAGCTGTACCGCCATTATTGTCGGTGGCCTTTGCCGTGATGTTATAAAATCTGGGACCAGGATTATTCCAGGTAAAGCTATATGGTGCAGTGGTAGATTGACCTAACAAAGTATTGCCCTCAAAAAACTCTACTTTGCTAATTGTTCCGTCAGTATCATCGGCATTGGCATTTAGGACAACATTTGCACCCGCCGTATATACAGCATTGCCTGTTGGTGAACTGATGGCTACCGTTGGCAAGGTATTGATGGTAACCTTAACAGTGTCTGATATTGTTATTCCTCCGTTATTATCGGTTGCTTTAGCGGTAAGGCTGTAATTTCCTGCTGTAGGATTATTCCAGTTAAAGCTGTAAGGTGCAGTAGTTGACTGGCCCAATAAAGTACTGCCCTGATAAAACTCCAATTTGCTGATTGTTCCATCGGTATCAGTGGCATTGGCATCGATAACAACATTCGTACCTGCTGTAAACACAGCATGGTTTGCCGGTGAGCTGATGGCTACCGTTGGTAAGGTATTGATAACCACTTTAACGGTGTCTGATACCTTTATTCCTCCATTATTATCGGTTGCTTTAGCGGTAAGGTTGTAATTTCCTATAGCTGGATTAGTCCAGGTGAAGCTATAAGGTGCAGCTGTAGATTCACCTATCAGCGTTGAACCCTGATAGAATTCTACTTTAGCAATTGTTCCGTCGGTATCAGCAGCATTGGCATCGATAGCAACACTCGTACCTGCTGTAAACACAGCATGGCTTGCCGGTGAGCTCATGGTTACCGTTGGTAAGGTATTGATGATCACTTTAACGGTGTCTGATACCTTTATTCCTCCGTTATTATCGGTAGCTTTAGCGGTAAGGTTGTAATTTCCTACAGCTGGATTAGTCCAGGTGAAACTATAAGGTGCAACTGTCGACTGGCCCAACAGAGTACTGCCTTGATAAAACTCTACTTTGGAAACTGTTCCATCTGTATCGGCAGCATTGGCGCTAATGGTAACATCAGTACCAGCTGTAACTACTGCATTGTTAATTGGTGAAGTAATCGATGCTGTAGGTAGTGCATTGGCAACATCTACAGCCGGATAAACTAATTTTCTTGTACCATCAACTCCAACAGCATAAACACTTGTTGAACCGGCACCATATTGAACCGTTGTGTTTGCGTTTGCTGTGGTTGCTTCTCCAGCACCATAAATAGCTACATCGGTAAGTACCTTTTGGTTATAGGTCTCAAAAGCTACCGCATTGGCCCATTTCGAATTATCGATCTTTAATGTGTTGGTATTAACGGTTACACCAACCGTTGCAACTGCAGTTGTTGCCAATGGCGTACGGTTTTTAAAGGTATTTACCGTATTTGCCGATATATAATTTAATACCGGAGATACTGGTTTTGGATATCCTTTAGCCTGTACACTAGCAATTAGGGCATCTATTTGTGCCTGCGTAATGGTTAAACGCTTGATGGAATAATCGTCTATATCCATATCAATTGGCAACAGGTAGCCACTTTTCACAAAGAAATCGGTCAGATCTTCGTGAACGGCATCACAGGCAGCACTCACAAAGTTGAGTAATAACTGGCCTTCGTTTAGTCCTGTCTGACTGGTTGTACGCATTTTCTCTAACACATCGCCATACCAGAAAGCTACATCCGGCTGTCCGACCGGGGCTGCTGTGCCAGTTAATCGCTGTTGCATGGTAGGCAGGTTTTTACTTGCACCGGCAAGCTGGTAATATACTTCCAGTTGCCACAAAGGCACCAATCGCACAAACACATCGCCTTGTGCCTCCATATGTTTTTTCTGTATCAAACAATTATCAAACAACGAGCCGTACCGTCCACCATATAAACTGGCTGCTCCCGCTTTAGGTGCATCATTACCTTTTTCAAGTCTTGTCGTATTTGCATAATTGGTACTAAAAAGATATTGTATCCATGCCGAATTAACATTGTTTGTTACTTCCGTCATGCCTATCCATTTGGCTCCTGGCCTCACCTGGTTGTTATGGCCATACTCATGGGCAATTCCCCAGGGATCTTTAAAAACTCCGGTAGCGCTAGCAAGATTAGACCCACTGCCACCCACACCTATGGGATAATTTACACCCTCACCACTTGCATTCGGATTTCCATCACCAGTTATAGACCTTAAAAACATGTGGTTTTTAGGCACCCTGTTATATTTTGTAAGTCCATTTAACGTAAACTCATTATGCACAATGGTATCATAGGCTGCAACAAGCTCTTTTCCACTAGCGGCCGAATTACTGATCAGTATATTTTTGTTGAGATTTAGATTGGTATAGATTCCTTTCATATCCAACTTCGAGTACACACCGTTAAGCAACATTTTTGTCCAATCATCATTGGTATCGGTTAAAGGATTGTAATATCCGTTAACCTGGCCTGTGGTAATGTTAATCTGTATAGGCTGCAGATTGGTATTATCGCTAAAGTAACCAATATATGCCAGTCCATCATGCAGCACATTGATAATGTTTACCCCTTTTTTCAAGGGATAGCTATCCGTAGTGCCGCTATAATCCAGTCCAAAATCTTTAACAACTAACTGTGGGTTTACACCATAGGTATCGCCAACAAAAACAATCGCTTTGGTATTCGCTTTAAAGGCAATTCCGGTTGGGTTTTCAACCTTGTTTAAGCCATTTATTTTTAATACACCCTCTACAGTGACCGGATTTGGGTAATAATCGTAGGTCTGCACGCGGTATTTCCTGTTGTAGCTATTGTTGAAAATACATTGGGCCAAAGATTTAAAAAATGGAGAAGCAATGGCATCTATATCTGTTTGCGTTATTCCAGCTTTTAGCGTGGTATGAAGATCGTCAGCAAAAATATTGGTGTATAAATTGCCGGCGCTGTTTTTCTGATAGAACTGCATTTCGGCACAACTGGCGAAATTATTTTTACCTGTAAGTACTTTAACTACAACCTGGGTAACGTTGGTTAAAGCTGCAGGGAAACTGATCTGATACGCAGCTGAACTAAAACCCGTATCAAAGTTCATTAATTTGGTTAAAGTAGTTTGTGTTGTGGTTTTATACCAGATTTCGCCCGTACCAAAAATACCGTTTGAGCCACCATCCTGCCTCGGCACATAACTGATATAGTCGATGGTAGGGCTGGCGGTGAAATTATACGTTAAACTGATCGGGAATCCTCCGCCGGCATAGTTAGAATGGTATAAGGTACTCGTGTTGTTATCGTATGTACGCGAGATATCTTCACCGCCGTTTGCCGCAGGGCTTACGCTGGCGCTGGAAATGGACAGTTTAACATCAGAGTAGGCCGTAAAATCTTCTGCTATTGGATTATCGCAATCTAAAGGCTGAACGAATGGTCCTGTTTCTGCAGAACTAAAATTAATTTCAGCACAACTTGAAAAATTGCCTCCTGCCGCTCTGATTACAAAACGAACGATGTAGGGTTTTACAATCGGGCTGGCCGTCATATCGATCGTTTTTACTGTATTGGTCTGGGCCCAACTAATATTACTCAGCTTGCTTACAAAAACAGAAGGTGCATCGGCAGAAGCATAATAAACATCTACAGTGGTCCAGATGCCATTTGGTCCCGATTGCCGAGGGGTGTAATCAACTTTATTGATGCTTTTTACACCAACAAAATAAAAATCTACCGTGTCTGGCATGGCGTTTAAAGACCAGTTAGAATGGTACATGGTGGTCAGATTACCATCGAAGGCTTTTGTAATTTCACTACCACTTTGAGATGGCCGTTTTGAAGCGGCTGCGGTGATGGTGACCGGGTTTTGGGCGTTCGCAATTGCACAGAGCAATAACATGGCGAGAAAAGAGAGTAATCGTTTTTTCATTTGGTCAGGGTTTAAATTAAATAATATTGGTTTAGTTTTGTTTAAGCCATCTCCTCCTATTCTGCCTATATTTTCACCAGTATGTCTGGCTACGATCTGTTTGTTATTTCTGTTATTTTCCCTCCCTCGGGAGAAAATTTACGGCAAGGCCAAACCGCAGCGTATTGGCCAGCGGATTACTTCTTTCGGCGGTGGCCAGGTAAGATAGATCAATGCTGTAGATCTGATACCTAAAGCCTGCACCAAGGGTAAAATAACTGCCATCACCTTTCTGTGCATCCTGGTAGTTATAACCTGCCCGGAATACCAACCTATCTTTAAATAACAGTTCGAGTCCGGTTGACAGGCCTATTTCCCTTGCTTCTTCACTAAAGCCTCCAGGTGCATCATTAAATGACCCGAAAATGCCTGCCGGAACAGACCGATCCGGGTTTTTTCCACTGATAATCTTTCCATCAGGCGAATAAATAGGTTGGGTAGGGATAAGCAATTTATTCAGATCTAAAGCCAGCGTCAGTTTACTTTCATTTCCGATAAAAGAGACTGAAGACCCTAGTTTAAGCTCAGTAGGCAGAAAATATTGCTCGCCGGTATCGCTATAATTCATTTTTGTTCCAATGTTGGAGATATTTATCCCCATCGACCAATCTGCAGGCCCTCCGAACAGCATCACCCCGGTCCGGTAGATCCCGGATATATCGGCTGCCAAAGCTCTTCCTGGTTGTGCCTGTACCCCTGAAGTTGTTGGCCCTGTAAACAGACTACTATTGATAAAACGGATACTGCCTCCCAGTGCGAATTCCTTTCCAAAACTCCGTGCATAGCTGATATCGGCCGCAAACTCTGTTGGGCGGGCTGTTCCCAATCCCTGTGCATTATCGTCGGTAAGGCTAACTGCGCCCAAAGAAAAATACCTCAAAGAAGCCCCTATGGTATTACGTTCGTCCAGCTTACGGTAGCCGCTCAGGTAGGCAAGGTTCATGTCTGGAACCAGGTTCCTCATCCATGGTGTATAGGTTAGTCCTATTCCTGTCGACCCCAGGGGCAGATAGGCCATCGATGCGGCATTTATGGCCGCCGAATGGGCATCAGCTTCAACCGCTACACCGGCATTGCCCATACCAGCAATGCGGGCACCAGGGGTAATCCGTAAAAAGGGAGCTGCAGCTACCAGACTGTTAGATCGGGCATCATTGTCAATTTTTCCTGCCTGCTGGGCATCTACGTTTATAACAACTAAAGTTAGCAGGGCCAAAAGGAAAAATATTCTGTTCATCGGTTATGAGTTAAAATTTTCAGTTCTTATTATCAAAAAACAACCATCACCTTTACTGCTATTCATCTTTTATGCTGCACCAGCCAATATCCCCAGTTCGATATTACGCGCATCTAATTACAGTATTACCTGAAAGGCATATCGCGAAGGATACTATCTATTTCAGGCAATACAGTAATTCTTCTTGATTTCAACAGGACGATTTCTTTCAAGAAGTTATATGCAGCAAAAACTCTTTTATAGGTTTTTTGGTTAGTTGGTTATCACGAATAATTTATTCGTTTGTTTTTTAATAAAATGATTATAGGATGTTGGTATAGATCTTAGTTAGAGACCTTTATCAAAACTAAGCACATTTGATTTAAGTCAATTTAAAAACACCGCACAAACGTTTGTTTATCGATAAATCACCAATAACATCGTGTTCAGGCAGCACTAACACTAGTGATAATGCTACCGCATTTGCTTTAAAATTTTTAAATAAGGGTACAATGTGATCAGGAGAAATAGAAAAACAGTAAATTATATTCAGCATAGCCCAGTTCTTGGGTTAAACGCACTATTACCCGGCTTATTTCAGAAATAGGCATCATTTGTAAATTTATTATTACAAAAACAGGAGATGATCGAAATAAATAGCATAGTAAAAAACAAGAGATCGATTTGATATTGGATTATTGACATTTAACATTTCAAAGCAAAATTTAAAGTAGCGGATTATACGCAAACGTTTGTGCTTTGTTTTAATATAAAGATAGATGAGCTTAACACATAGATTTCAACGACCTAAATAAGCTGATTACCCGGCGTGACAACCATAAAGAATGGAAAAGGGTATCAATGAGAGTGTATTATAAAGGCCATTTCAGCCCAGATGCTGTCATGTTGAGCCTGTCGAAACACCTTAAAGAGTATTTAACAGGTCCTCGACAGGCTCTCCACAGGAGTCCTTTGGACGGATGACAAATCTATATTTATGATACAATCTCAAAAGATTACTTTAATGAGATTTTAATAACGTATGAGTACGATTTGGCTAGGTTATGCGCAGTCATCATCCGCAGTTTGGATTCGAGATTGTAGCCTACCCTAATAAAGGTGATTGCCAATACTACGATTCTTTTTTCTGCGTCATTCATCCTAACTAACTCCTGTCGCATCCCATTAAGATTTTTCAAGATCATTTCGAGAAAAAACAGCTGCTATTAAGTGTTCCATTAGGTATATTGTATATTCAGGTACTAATCTTAAAAAATTTATCTACACGAATTCTGTAGTATTTTTTTTAAGGTTTTAACTGTTTATTCCACCAGGTTGTTTTCTCCTTTAAAATGAAACCAGTTAAAATCGGCATAACCGTTTTCGCCTTCCTTTTTAGTGCTAAAATTTAACAGTGCAAAGCGGTTGGCTGTCCAGCTATAACCAAGAGCCATGTTAAGTTCGTTCCCAAATGGAATGAATTTCTTTCCATCCAGACTGTATGCAAGTGTAGCTTTATAACCAATATGTGTGGCATTGGCTTTTATCCAGATTTTATTGGCGGAGAAATTTTTGACGCTATCGATCACTTTATTGTTGTTCACCATAATCAGTGTCTTCGTACCGCCTTCTTTCCTTATAGCTATATATGCATGTGGTTTCTGATAAATCCCAAAACCTGCAATATTACCATCCTTTAAGCCCGATACATCCATTTCTACAATCCCTTCAGAAACCGGCCCTTGAACGCGCTGTGTTAGCGTATTACGTGCCATGGTTAAATCATTTGCGAATGAGGCATGCAAGCGCATATAACCTTTTCGCTCCTTTAGCGACCACTTTTCATCATCTGGATTATGGTTCCACTGCCATTGCAAACCCAATGCCTGTTGGCTAAATTCATCAGATGTGGCAGGTACTTTTACAGGGTAGGTTTTACCAACGTCAGGTTTTTTATGGGTTGCCACGCCTTTGCCATTTACACCTAATATTGGCCAGCCATCTACCCAGTTAACCGGTTCTAAATTTGGAACACGGCCTATCGCCCCGCGGTCCTGCATAATCATAAACCACCAGGAGCCATCTTTGAGCTGTAGCATTCCGCCCTGGTGTAAAAAATTTCCGGGATAAAGATTATCGTCCCGCAGCACAACTTTTGACTCGTATGGTCCATAAATACTGTCAGATCGTAAACAGATCTGCCGGCCATTTGTCCCACCCGTTGTACTTAAAATATAATACTTCCCATTTATCTTATACATGTGTGATCCTTCCAGGTAGGGATAATTCCGATTATTATAGATTTCTTTTTGGGGTATTTTTGCTGATAAAGCATCAGCATTTAATTCTGTTATAAAAAGTTTTTCCTGCCCATGCGCTACATATACCTTCCCGTCATCATCGAAGAACAGACCAGGATCATACATATATTCGGGAAAAATTGTTCTCTTCCAGGGGCCTTTGATATCTTTCGCAACACACATAGAATAACCGCCTTTTGCACCATTTCTGCTAGGGGTACAAAAGCCAACATAAAATAATCCGTTGTGATGCCTGATCGTTGCCGCCCAGGAGCCGTTACTGTACATACTTCCGCCCTGAAGGCTATATCGTGGGTCTTCGTCATATTTATCTACTGCATAGCCAGCCATTTCCCAGTTCACCAAATCTTTAGAATGCAAAATAGGACAGCCCGGTACATACTGCATGCTGGTAGAAACAAAATAGAAATCGTCGCCCACACGAATAAAGTCGGGGTCGGCCCAATCCCCCCAAAGCAAGGGGTTCTTAAAGGTTCCATCTCCGTTATCGGCAGCCCATACATTGGCAGCAGGTTTTGAACTAATCTGTTGAGCTTTACTGAATTGAAAGCTCAACAAACCAATGCCGGTAATAAGTAATTTAATCTTTGAATGCATTTAAGTGATATTTTGATAGAATCTATCGTCCGTTGTGTATAAATTACACTTTATAATACTGCTCCCATCCTTTACGCGGTGGTGGACCGATCAATAGTTCGTTTGCATTTTTACTACTGGTAATTTTCTTCCTTTTCCTGTCGAAAACTATTTTTTCTCCTGTCCACTGTGCCAGTACGCCAAGGCAGAATACCTGGCTTAACGGCCCTGCAATATCAAAAGAAGAACGGGTTTGCTCCTCTCCCTTACATGCTTTAAGGAAATTGGCAAAGTGGTTTGATGGGCTCAGAGGTACGACAGGTAAGCCTGAAGCCATTTCCTTTGCTTTTTCTTCAGGAATAATGGATAAGGTACTGCCATGCGAACCGCCTTTAAAAGTGAGGTCTTTGCCGTAAATAATTTTACCCGGATTTAGTTTAGCCGCAGTGATGGCCCCATTGCTTGGTGGCGGAATGTTGAGATCGAGCCCCTGTACGCCATACCCGGCCGGTATTGGAGGTAGGTTGTCTATTCCATCATACCATTTGATTTCGACCGGAGGCATATTACCCCTTTTAGGAAACTTAAATGAAAGTGTTGTAGACATTGGGTAGAAAAAGTTATTGTGTCCATCCAACTTTATCGGGTCTACTTCATAAGGAAGGCCAAGATCGAGAAACTGGTGTGAAGTATCGAGGATATGTGCCCCCCAATCGCCCAAAGCACCCATACCAAAGTCGAACCAGCAGCGCCATTGCCCGTTCACAAAATCTTTGTTAAACTGGTGCCCCTGGGTTTGCATCTGCCAGAGGTTCCAGTCAAGGGTAGCGGGTACAACTTCTGCTGGTGGGAACGAAGTGATCTTTGTATTCCAGCCATGCCAGCGCCTGGGCATATTCATATGTGCGGTAATGGCTGTCACATCTTTAATGATTCCTGCTTCTACCCACGATTTATACTGGAAATAATTGGCTTCCGAATGCCCCTGATTACCCATCTGGGTCACCACTTTTGGGTTTTTCTTTGCCGCTTTCATCATTAGTTCAACCTCGTTGAAGGTACGGGCCATGGGTTTCTCCACATACACATGTTTACCAAGGCCAATCGCCATCATGGTGATGGGAAAATGCGAGAAATCGGGCGTACCGATAGAAACCGCTTCGATCTGGCTGCCCATTTTATCGAACATCTGCCTAAAATCTTTAAAACGCGGTACATCAGGAAACATTTTCAGAATGGCCAGGGTATGTGGCGCTTCCATATCTACATCGCACAGGGCTACAATGTTGGCAAGGCCCGTGTTGTGGAGTTCACGGATGATTTCGCCCCCACGGTTACCGATGCCAATACAAGCAAGGTTTACTTTTTCGTTAGCCCCAAAGCGGGAAGGATTCTGCCCATTTGCAAATAAAAAACCCGGCATTGCGGCAGCAGTGGAAGCCAGTAAAGCTTGTTTTAAAAACCTTCTTCTGGCGTTGTTATTATCGGTCATATAATGCTTTGTTACTATTGGTAATCGAGTTATTCGACTCTGAATCAGCGTTTAGTGATAAAAAAGACGCTAGCAATTTGTTTCATTTTTGTTTGTTGGTTGATTATTTAAGATTAATTCTAATTTTCTGGAATAGGTTTATTATCATACACTACTGGTACCTGCCGTTGTAGCCACATGGTCATCCATGCCGATCCCATCCGACTGGCAATAGCCTCTTCTCTACCCGGATAACTATTTTCCTGATCGCCTGCATAAGTGTGTCCGTCTGCAAAACGCTTTTGCTGTTCAAGTACCTTATCCATATGCAGTTTTGCCCAGTATGCTCCTTTATGCTTCTGAGCAAGATTATCCCAACCATAAGTAAGTGCGGCAATATCGAGGTTAGCATAATTATCGTAAACACCCTGCCCCCAGTCTGACCCTTCCGGATAATACACATCAGCTGTGCCTTCGCGATACATGGTACCGCCCGGTGCTTTATAGGGTGGTGATGAAAACGGATGCGCGGTTACAGAATAATAGATTTTATCAAGATTGAAGCGTGCAGCTTCTGGCGTTATCTTTCTAGCTAAAGAAAATACAATCGGGGCATTTATCATCGATGCAATTGCATTGTACTGTGGATGGATAATGCCATGATTGATCACAAAACCTGGCTCTTCCATATTAGATCCCTGCACCCATTGGCTAACCGGCTGTCCGTGTACAATCCGCGAATTATGCAGATCGGAAGGCAAGGCCGTTGAGGCCATCAGGTATTCGACAGCCTTATGCAACCATTTAGCCGAATGCGGGTGGCCTGGCAACATTACCGCTGCCAAATACAATAGTTCTGCATTCCAGGCATCTTCCTCAATTTTAGAATCGCCAGGGAATAATACTTTACCAGTACTGTCTTTATAATAAAGTGGAACTACACTAAGAAAACGATCTGCTTCCGAAACGATCATCCCGGTGATGTAAGTCTGATCTTTTTTGGATAAATCATCCCATAAAAGCCACGCAGCATATCCCGAATAATAAGCCCAATGCGCCGCCTGCCAATCGCCGCCCCACACCTTTCGCTTCTGGTTCGCTTTGTGATCGTAGGCCACAGCACTGATCATTTGGATGGTTTTGTGTTTAGCCTCCTGCAAAGAAACTCCTGTTACGGCAGGATCGTATATGCCTGTTTTGATGGCAATCGCGATACCGAACGACATCGCCGCAGGAAAACGGTAACGGTATTCATTAACCTTCGATATGCTTTTTAGATCGAGATACCCGCTCGAATCTGGCTGGTATTTTTTTATATCCCGATACCAGGTTGTTAATGCAAATTTATTGGCATTCAGCAGACTTGTTTGTACAACTTTTGCCAGTTGATTTTGAGGTGCCTTTTTTTTGAAACTACTCCAGCTAATCGGTTTCACTTCTATCGTGTTGTTGGCTAATAGACCCGATTGGCTATGTGCAATTTTTGTACTGAATAAAAAGGGGATTAGAAAAAGTAATAAGCAAGGTTTACGCATTTGATAGTTTCCGATTTGTTCTTATATCTGCCCATTTTGAAGTGCATGCTTCGTAAAAAACTGGTTTATGGGTTTATTTGGTTACCTGATAATGTTAACCAGTTATCTGGCCAATCAGCTTGTAAATTTCTTCAATTAGCTGATGATCAATAGTAGAAAATCTTAAACAAATAGGGGGAAAATTTTAAATCAGATGGTTTTTCACTACTTCCTAAGTTAATTTTAAATATTAAAGCCAAATATCTCATAGCTTTGTTACAATGATCATCCTGCTCCATTTAAATAGAATACGCGCTATCGGTGCCGCTGGCTGGCTAAGCCTCGTCTGCTTAATACTGTGTGGGTCTTCGCCTATAAATGCGCAGTTGGCAGTGTCAACAAATTTCAGTACAGAAGATGGCCTCGTTCATAACAGCGTACTTTCGATTGCGCAAGACAGGCAGGGTTTTATGTGGTTCGGTACTGAAAATGGTTTGAGTAGGTTTGATGGTTTGAGGTGGCGTAATTTTAAGAATATCCCTGGCGGTGCAGACAAGCCTTCCACAAATGTTTTAATCCGGTCTTTACTATGGGATAGTCAGAATCGATTGTGGATGGGTACTGATTTTGGATTGATTACTTTTGATCCCCTTACCGAAAAATTCAGGCAGATACGGCTTCCCTACAAAATACAACCTGAGGTTAGGCAGATAATGGCTGACCAATCTGGAAACATCTGGGCAGCCACGGCCACTGGTATTGCATTAATCACCAGGGAAAAGAAGATCATTGCTTCTCCAATGACTTTTGGTAATGGAGAAGATATATTCTCTTCTGCTATCTGCCAGACACCCGATAGCAGGATTTGGTACGGTACACGTAAGGGCCTTTTTGAAGCTAAAATTAAAGAAAACAAGCTTATCCTTACCAGAGCGACTGGAATGCCACCTTTCTTGCAGGAGCAAAACATTACTTCGATTAATAAGGATAATGCCGGCAGGTTTTGGTTTGGATCTTACGCTACAGGCTTGTTTTTATGCGATTATCAACAGGGAAAATTTACCCAGACCAAAAAACAGCCTGTTTTACCAGGCGGGGCCAGCCACAAAATCCGCTCAATTATTAGCTTACTGGATCATAGGATTGGTGCTGCCACTGCTGATGGCCTATTTTTTTTCGACATTGATCACCTAAGCAGTATTGAGCTGAATAGCCGATTGGGCAATGAACAGACCTTACACAACAGCTCTATCCACAGCCTGTTTCAACAGCGTTCGGGAACCATTTGGATAGGCACTTATTACAGCGGCCTAGACCTGATAAAGCCACCCCTTACCCCTTTTAACCAGATAAGTATCGGTCCTACGCCTTTAAACCTCAACCATCGGGTGGTGAGCAGCATGTGTAACCGTAATCCGATTGAGCTTTGGATTGGTACCGAAGGCGGGGGAATAAACATTTTTAACCAGGTAACTAAACGGATCTCCTATTTAAAAAACATACAGGGTAATGAACAGTCCATTAGTTCAAATTTCATCAAAACGCTGGTAAAGGATAAGGATGGTAATTTATGGATCGGAACTTTTTCGGGCACATTGGACGTCGTTAATGCTGGCACAAATGTGATTGAACATCGTTTAACCGGAAGTGAGCGTGCTACTGAGATTAACTCGATTGTAGAGGATAAGACAAACCGTTTGTGGATGACCTCGAGCAATGGTTTAAAGGTATACAAACGTAGGGGAACCAGTTTGAAGGAAGATAGACTGATGCAGGAAAAAGCGTTTAGATCTTTTACCGCCGGCATAGCGTTTCAGGATACTAAAAAAAGGCTGTGGTTTGCCACCGAAACCAAGGTGATGAAAGTTGAAGGCAATACGATTATCATCTATCATTTAAAATATCCCGTGAATACTATTTCTGAGCATCAAGGAACGACCTATTTAGGTTTAGAAGGCCGTGGCCTGGCAGAATTTAATGAAAAGAACGGTCATTTTGCTCCATATCATTTCAATAGTCTGATCGACAAACGTTCGATAATGAGTATAGCTTTCGATAAGCATAACCATATCTGGCTGGCCAGTGATAGTGGATTACTTAAGGTAACACCAGAAAAGAAAATCGTTACCCAATACACCAGAGCAGATGGACTGATCAGTACCAACTTTACCCCTAATGCCAAATACGAGCAGGATAACAATTTGTTTTTTGGAACATTGGATGGACTGGTGTATTTTGATCCTGACAAAATCAGGGACAATACTACAAAATCGAGTATGGTGATAACCGGCATGCGAATTTTTGATGTTCCTGTAGAAATTGATGGTTCGGTACTGCACAGATCTATCACCTATACCGATAAGGTTGAGCTTAGCCATGACCAGAATTCGTTAACCTTCGAATTTGCCTTATTGGATTTTATTAAGCCCACAAAAAATACATTCCGATATACACTTCAAGGCTTAAGTAAGGGATGGACCACAAGCAATTTGGCAGAAGCCACATTTAACAACCTTGCTCCTGGCACTTACACGTTAATGGTAAGTGGCAATAACGGCAGTGCCAACTGGATGGGGCCTACTCGTTTAACCATTAAAATATTACCACCTTTTTGGGCAACCTGGTGGGCCTATACACTGTATACCCTTATTTTAACCAGTATTGTTTTCTTTGTTAGTCGTTATTTTGTGTTACGTACCCTCTTAAAAAGAGAAGATGAACTTCACCAGTACAAGATCAACTTTTTTACGAATGTATCACATGAAATCAGGACACACCTCAGCCTCATTTCTCCTCCTATTGAGCAGCTGGTTTCGGATGAACATTTGAGCACGAAACAAAAAGACAAAATAATCGGGGTTGCAGGCAATGCCAGGCGATTACTCACACTCGTTAACGAGCTGTTGGATTTTAGAAAAACTGAGGATAACCGTTTAACACTTTCCGAAAATGTTCAGGATCTGTTACCTGTACTGGAAGATTGCCTAAAGATGTTTTCGGAAACCGCCGAGCGAAAACAGATCAACACCATATTTGAGAAAGAGCACCTAAAACCGGTTTATTTACTATGTGATGCCTTCCAGTTAAAAAAAGTAATTATAAACCTTTTGGCAAATGCCTATAAATTTACACAGGATGGTGGTATTGTAGAACTTAAGATCGGCCAGACCGACAATGAAGTTACCATCATCGTAGAAGATAACGGAAGGGGTATTTCCCAGTCGCATTTAGACAAATTGTTTGAAAATTATTATCAGGTTGCAGACCATGGGTTTCAGAATACTGGTTATGGCATTGGCCTGGCCTTATCTAAGGCTATTGTTGAGCTTCATCAGGGAACCATTACGGTGACCAGCCAGCTGGAGACCATGAATGAGCACGGATTAACCTCATTTACGATTTCTTTGCCTAAAAGACAGAAAGACGCCTATGAGCTGCAAGAAGCCTATTATGAAGAGAGTACCTTAGCCAATCGCCTGGCCGACCAGTTATTGCCCTTAAGCCCGACCAACGATAGCCCAAAACCAATTATCTTGCTGGCTGAAGATAACCTCGAGCTTGCCACCCTTTTGGATGATATTTTAAACCCTCATTATCAGGTGATGATGAGCAGAAATGGGAAGCTGGCATGGGAACAGGCTAAACGGCATATGCCCGATCTGATCATCAGTGATGTAACGATGCCTGAAATGTCGGGCTTTGATTTTTGCGACCGGATCAAATCCAATGTGGCAACAAACCACATTCCCTTTATATTGCTAACCGCCAAAACACAGGCAGAAGATGTAATTGCAGGCCTCTCCCATGGTGCTGATGTTTACCTCACTAAACCCTTTAGCCCTCAGGCTTTGCTGCTACAGGTTAATAACCTTATTACAGCAATAAAGAATGCGCAGGCACATGTTAGCCAGTTATTGGATAAAAAATCAACATCAGTCGACATCTTTGAACAGTTAAGTCAGACCACAGTAGGAACAGAAAACCAAAAGTTCCTCAATCAACTGATAGAAAATATTGCCGGCTCAATAGAAAACCCTGATTTTGGTGTGAATGAACTTGCTAAACTGATGAATATGAGTACGCCAGTGCTTTACAAAAAAATTAAGTCGGTTTCTGGTTCATCAGTTAATGATTTTATCAAAAGGGTACGTCTTAAAAAAGCAGCAGAACTGCTGGAAACTAAACTATATACGGTATACCAGGTTTCATATATGGTAGGCTTTTTAGATAGCCGCTACTTTAGTAAGGAATTTAAGAAGTTTTTCGGGAAGTTACCTTCGGCGTGGACGGATAACCATTAACTGTGTTTTGTTAGTGATACTGCAACAGTATAAAAGGTTTATTATTCTGCACCCTATTAATACTTGGGCCCTAGCGAGACGCTAAGGCCAGAATGAATTTTTAACCACAGATGTACACCGATAAACACGGATTTTCATAGCTGTGTGCATCCTTTCTATCTCCCGAAAATCGGGACAAGTCGTGGTTAAATTATTTTGCTACTTGGGCCCTAGCGAGGCGCTACGGCCAGAATGGCGTGTTTATTTAGTAAAAAAGATGAAATAATTTGTGATTTGGAAAACTGTTTGTTATCTTGTATGTTAACAGGTTAAGAGATGAAATCAAGGATGTGTCCAAGGTGGACATATTTTTTTGTTTAACAACAAGTTATCTGAAAAATATCTTTACTTTTGCAACCCTTTTATTTATATATCATGAGCAAGGATAGTATCTTAAACAATCTTTTTAGAGCGGCCTCAAATATGCTTACTCAATTCAGTACAGAGGAACCACTGATCAGTGAGGAGACTAAAGCAATCCTTAATGATTCGGAGGGTAAAGTCGAGCTTTATGATAAAATCATGAGCAAGCGTAAACATGGCGAGGTCACCCTTAATTTGAAAGGTCAGGACATTAAGTTTTTCGTAGAGGCTTAAACATAAAGTTTCTTTGGAACAGGTTGCGCTCAATACCGTGATCGCTGTGATGATGGCGATTTTTCCCGGTTTCCTTTTTAGAAAATTTTATTATCGTGGTGAGTTCACCAAGCAGTTTAATCAATCCAATGAGTTTGATAAGTTGTTGTGGAATGTGTTTTTCAGTGGGGTTTCCATGGGGGTCACTTTTCTCTCTGTTTATGCTTTCCGATCGATGTCGGGTCTTGAAGTTCTAGATTCACTTAGTTATGATACTGTACGACAGATTGCAACGCCAATTGCGGACAATAAGATTCCGGATAAGGATCTGATGTACAAAACCTATCAGGATTTATTATTGATCATTGCGCTTATTTACGCTATTTCCTGTTTCTTTGGTTTTATGTTGCATTGGCTGGTTAGAGGGCTCAGACTAGACGTACATTTCCAGCTGTTTCGATTTAAAAATTATTGGTATTACTATATTCATGGTGGTAAAATCCTTTATAGCAGTCCAGGCAACAAAAAGCCTGCTTTTACTATGGTAGATGTGTTATGTGAGATTGCAGGTGAAACTAAGATGTATTCTGGCATCCTCTCGCAGTATACAATTAATAAGGAAGATAATAACTTAGAAAACCTATTTCTGACCAATGCACGTGCGCTAAAACAGGTGAAAGATGCTGCAGGCAATACAGTGGAGGTGAAATCAAGAGAAATTCCAGGAGCAGCTTTTTGTATTCCGTATAAAACGGTAGCAAACATGAATTTAGTGTACGTTTATCGTGATGATCGTGGTCGGAACCTGAATAAACTTTCCTTAATTGCGATTAATATAGCTTTCTTTCTATTTTTCACATTTGTAGTCGCTTCGTTCTGGTTTGATTTAAGTTCTTACGGTATTGTAGGATTCTGGGAAAAAATTTTCTACGGCATTTTCGCATTTATGGGCTTAGCCAACTTTCGCTTATTATTTTTGAAAAGGGCTTGGCAAAGCCTTGAGTGGATAACAGCCTCTTTATTAATTATTTCCAGTTCGTTATGGATCCTCTACCTGATGGGAGTTGTCAATGTTTGGGTTTCAATCGGCTTTTTTATTGTCGCTATTGTAGTGATTTCTACAATTCCCTCTTCATCACCACCCCAGGACTCTAATGCTGATGCCCAGCAATCATCACAGGATAACGGCTAATGATTTCAGATTCCTTGTTTTAGATTTATTCCCGCAAAAAACCTCTGATCTATACTAGTGGCTTCATTTCACAAAACAGTCTTCTGTTTAGTTGCACTGTTTTTCTTCAGTAACCTCAGTCTTTATTTGCCGTTCAAGGTTTAAGGTCTTACATTGGTTAGATACACGTGTATAGCGGATTACAATCAGCCTTCAAATACGATTTACGATTTATTTACAAAATTTACATTTTTATTTACAATCCAAATCATTCCATCCAAAAAATATCAAACTAGATTCGCTTAATCAATTTGAAAGGATATGAAACATATGAAAAAAGCCATTTATGTGCTGATCTTACCACTGGTTGTGGCGAGCGGACTAGTATTTGCCAATCGTGAAATTAAGCCATCCCCAAAGCCCTTGTCTACCGCTGAAATGAAAGCGCGCATGGTGGAGGACAGGAAAAAATGGGAGGCCTCTCCTGACGGGATCAGGTTCAAAGAATGGGAGCTTTCTCCTGAAGGCAAAAAGGTACATGCCAGTCATTATAAAATAAGGAAGCAGATAAAGGATTTCAGCAATATGGAGGCCGTAGTCACCTCTGTTACTTTTCAGCGTGCAAACGCGAAATCAGGCCCAAAATGGCTTATCGTCAGTATTGATGGCGAAGCATACATGATGCAATTCACGCTTAAGGAATTTCAGCAATTAAACGGCCTGAAAGTTAACGACAAAATAATGGTAAAAAGCCACAGCGCAGGCTATTCGCCCAATCATCCTTATTTGATCGTATCTGGCGATTATATTGAGCAAAATAATAAGGTACTTTTTAAACGTGACTTTAGCAAAAATAGGGGTTGCTGACAAAAAGCTCAGCATTCCGCAGCTCTCCGCTAAGATTAAAAGCGCATCGAAAGATGGGCTTTTTTTGTTTAAAGTTTTTTTAATTGACCTTAAATGTTTCTGCTATGGAAAACGTGCACAGGCAGTATGCGTGTGCCACGGCAGCTAACCGTTAGCTTCTGGAAAGATTTCTTGTCGGAATATCTCCGCTCTAACGACTCTTGCCTGTCTACTATTCGTACCTGTATACATATAAGAGTAATACTGGGCGTAGATATTATCATCTTTAGGAGTATGTCGATTAGCCAGAATCTTATCTTCGAATTCCAACAACCTCGCTCTTAATCCATCAACCGTAACGTTTTCAGCTTTATACAATTCAATTGCGAGCGTAAAAAAATTGGATTTCCGATACCAGATAGTATCGTCTGGAAGATGTAGGTTTTTAACCAGCTCTAAAACTTCAATCACCTTTGATTTTATATCTGACTTTTCAGGGAACTCATCATTCAAATTTTGAATCATACTCTCGATTTCGTTATCGCGAGCGAAATACCCACCTAATTTAATTGTTGATAGAATAAGTAACACGAAATGCAAATCTGACATGCGAGACATCTCTGAGTCACTGAAAATCGGAATATGTTCGTTATCAGTTTCTTGAAGAATTTCTTTAGCCGTTGAAATAAATTCACCGTCATAAACAGCATTCTGAATTTCTACCTGTTCCAAACTGAATTTGGTCTGATTTATTCTTTTGAATATCTCTCTTATTGTTTCGGACGGTATATCTTCTAAGTCGCGAATAACAACATTATAATTTAAAAATTCCTTTTGCTCATCTGCGCTGAGCTGCCTGAACTTCTTTACTAGTTTTCCAAATATCTTAGAATCTTCTGGCTCATCAATATATTGGACTATAGTGCTCAAACGTTGTTGACCGTCTACGACTACTTCTTGAGTTTCAATTTTCTCTATATCAATACCTGATTGTGCAATGTAAATTTCAGGAAAAGGCAATCCTTTTAAAATCGTTTCAATAAATGATTCCTTGTGTGTTGTTGACCATACAAACTTTCGCTGAAATTCTGGCTGTAGAATTAGTGTCTTACTTTTTATCCGCTGATATAGTTCACTAATTTTTTTATTACTGGGGCTTGATGGTATTTGTTTTGACATCTTTATTGTGTTTTTAGCTTATCGCGTGCATCTTCCACTGTACGCGTATAGTATTTACTTAGAAAATCATAATTTTTAAAAAGTCCGGCTGCTACTTTATAATTACCAACTTCCGAACGGCCATAAGATAAGGTAGCAAAATATTCAAACCATTCAGTTTTTAAAACTTCTATTTGAAAAGACGTTGGCAGCTTGTCAGGACGCATCCAGCCTTTAACCAGATATTGTAAAAACTGATTATACATCTTTTGCTCTCGTATATCGATTGTTTTATACGCTCTATCAAGTTGATATTGATAATCTGCAATCTGATAGAAAAAACGGTCAAACAGTTTTTCGTTTACAATTACAACATCAATATCGGAATCATAATCAAAGTAAGTATTTTTAAAATAACTGTAGCCTAATTTTGCTGAACCAACTATGAAGACCTCATGAAAGCTGATTTGAAATTTCTCTGCAATCTTATTCCTAAAATCAAAATAACCTTCTTCATTACCATTGAAAACTTGTGGAAGTCCGTGAAACAAGTGCTTTTGAACAAACCTTAAACGTTGTTCCTCACTATCAGCATCTTTAATTATGTCCTGTAGTTCTTCTTTAGTCATAGAGAGCGTTACATGAAAAATGATTATTCCAAATAGTATCCAAAATTCATAATTTTTAAAAAAAATAAGACCGAAATATTAGCAATAACTAATTGGTAATTTATCCAATTAGCTAATCTAAATTGAAAGAATTTTATAATCAAAAATTATGCAGAACAATATCATCATATTTTTCTACTTTTTCGCAAGCTTGCTTGCTAAATTTATCTCTATTAGTTTTTTATAATGCGATAGGTACATATCGTACTTCTACAGACTGATCTAATACCTGTTATTACCATGTCAGACCACGAAAAATTCAGTTTATGCGTTGGGGTCTTATTCCATCAATCGCTGTAAACGTTAAATCGGCACAACCAATGTTTAATGCCAGACCGGAAACACTTGATCAAAAAGTTTCATTCAAAAACCTAATAATGCCTTCTCGCTGCCTTATCTTGGATGCGGGCTTCTATGAACGGGAAATGCAGGGTAACAAAAAAGTCGAGTGTATAATCACACCCAGCGAAGACTTCTGGGAATGTTCCGCTAAATAAAAGAGTTACAGACTTAACGGAAAGATTTCCGGTATACTTTATTAAGGTCACCAATGAAAGTTTATCTGATTATGTGTTATCTTCGATCAGGCATTACGAGGACAAAAAATATGAGTATTTACAACTTGTATTTCCCGACTTAAATGGAAATTTCCCAAATGAGCCCAACTATGATTATGATCAGAAGATTTTTGGAGAATTCGAATTAAAATAAAAGAACCAAAAACAAGTGCTTACTGCTATTGGACAATTGCAAAATTCATTGCAGTATTTCAATTCCGCTTTAATTATACTGTTGCATTTCGATTTTCCATCTAACGCAAAACTACATATGAATGGCCATTACTTTTCACCATATGAAATTGAGAATGGATGTGTGGCATTTCAAACAGGATGGATTGAGTAATCTTGATATTTTAATCATAAACTTATCTTATATTTTTTTGTACCTGTTTGCACATTGCCTATCTTCATGCAAATCAAACAAGGTAACCAGTTGAATGGTATGCAAATTAGCAACAAGAAATTTAAATTATCTGCAAGTCAAATCAAAGACCTTATCCCACCCATGGGCGGATGTATTGCCACCGACAAAATCACAGTAGACGGGCTACCGGTTAAATTCATGTATAGACAAAAACCAGATTATGAACATGATACTGGGTGGTTTTTTCTATCTGGTACTGAAACACAAGCGTACCTTGATGATCATACCAACACGATGATTTACGAAGTAAATACCATTGCAAACTATGATAATGCAATTATTCCATATCTTAACCTGCCAATTGGAACGGATTTAGAACGGGTGGATGGAACAGACACATTTATTAATTATATAGATGGATAACAATACCAAAAATTATCCACTCATCTAAAAAAGAGAATTGACATAAAATCTAAATTAGCATGCTTAAACTGTACAAATTAATAAATAATCAGCTTCATTATTGGGAGATTTGGGATGACGAAAAAATAGCAACAATACATTCAGGTATTGTTGGAGAACCTGGCGAGCAAAATAAAGTTACAGGTGGGCTTTTTTCAAATTTCCGCAAGAAAGTGCAAAAGGAAATTGATGCTAAACTGAAAGAAGGCTATGCCGAATTTGATGATCATAAAATGGCTTTCTTGGAAATTGAATATATTATCGACGGCTTCGGTACAGATGAAGACCTTGATAAACGCCACAGACTTGAAAACCACTTAGACGAACTTTTAGGTTTGACTGGACTTGGATATGTTGATGGTGGTAGTATTGGAAGCGGAACAATGGAAGCAGGTTGCATAATTGTGGACTTTGACATCGCAAAAAAAGTAATTGAAGAAAGTTTGAAAAACACAGAATTTGGCGACTATTCTCGAATATTTAAAATGGGTGACGAATAATAGTGACCACATTAAAACACGCACCTACTAACGCTGAGCAAAGCCGAAGTGAATAACACATGTTTTTTCATTTTCGACTATAGAAAAGTCTTCGACAAGCTCAGACTGACAACGACATAGTACTTAACTTAATGACATTAATCTTAGTACCTCTACTTAAAACAATAACCAAAATATCCCTTCTTTAAATCCATACCTTACGCATTTACCGCAGTAGGTGCCATCCCAAACTTCTTTTTAAAAGCATGTGAGAAGTGCGACAGGCTTTCAAAACCAAGCTCGAGATAAATGGCAGAAGGTTTCTGGTGTTTGCTTTCGAGGAGGTGTTTGGCTTCTTTTAGGCGTTTATCCTGCAGCCAATGGCGGGGTGGCGCACCGAATGTTTTCAGGAAATCGCGTTTAAAACCGGCCAGGCTGCGACCAGTAAGCTGCGCGAATTTTTCGATGGGCACATTAAAATGAAAATTGCTCAGCATAAACTTTTCCAGGTCGATTTTATGTGGTTCTGAAAAGTCGAATAAAAAGTTACGCAGTGCAGGTAGGGCAAGTAACAGGAGTTTAATTCCTTCTTTCACTTTCAAAACGCCCATTTCATTGGTCATGGTGGCACCCGAGCTTCGGGCATAGGGAACAATAGACTGGAAATATCCTTTTAGGAATTCGTTTGATGGAATCAGGATATTTGGCGGACCCATGTATTTATGCTCTGCTGTTAACTTTTCTTCCAATACGATCTTGCGCAAAAGCTCTTCCTGAAGGGATATGACGATGGTTTCATAGTTTCCTCCCGGTAGCGGTGTTTTGGTGAGCGTACCCAACTGGTTTTTGCCAATCAACAGCAGTTCTCCTCCGGTCATCGAAATGCGTTGCCCAGCGGTTTCTAAAGTGAACTGCCCTGAAACCTGCAATACCAAGGTATGGTGGTTCCAGAAACATACTTTTTCTTTCCGCTGGGCAGAGAGATAAGAATAAAAGATTAAGCCTGGGAGGATTTCTGCTGGATTGGTCATTTAACGTTGTAAATAAGTACCGCCACGTATGGCACCTACTGCAAAAGTAGTATTTAAAGTGTTCATTTCTTGCGGTGTAAATACAATATCAAGCGCTTTAATATTTTCTGGCAGGCGCGATCTGCGGCTCATGCTTACTAAAGGCATAATATGATCGCCCTGCTCCTTTACCCAGGCAATAGCAAGCTGCGTGGGTGTACAGCCTTTGTTGTGCGCCAATTTTTTTAATACTTCCACTTTTTCGAGGTTATGAACCAGGTTTTCACCCTGAAAACGGGAGAAATGGTTATGGTAATCATTTTCTACAAGTGGCGCTTTCATGTCACCGGTTAATAAACCTTCTGCGGTATTGGCGAAGGCCACTACGGCAATGCCCAGTTCTTTTGCTGCAGGCAGCAGTTCATTTTCGATCTGACGGTCGGCCAGCGAATAGCCGATTTCAAGCGCACTTATGGGGTGGGTTTCATTTGCCTGACGGAGCTGATCAGCCGTAATTTCAGATACACCAATGTGACGCACCTTACCTTCTTTAATCAGGTCGGCAACCGTTCCGATGATGTCTGCTACCGGCACGCTATCATCCATTCGGCAAGGCTGGTAGAGGTCGATGGTTTCGATGCCCAAACGCGTTAGCGAATAATTGATAAAATTTTTGATCGCAATGGGCCGCAAGTCTAATCCCAGCCACTGGCCGTTGTGAAAGATGGCACCGAATTTTACACTGATAAAGGCATCGTCCCGCCGGCCTTTAATCGCTTTGCCAATTAACATTTCGTTATGACCGGCACCATAAAAGTCGCCTGTGTTTAAAAAGTTAATGCCATTATCTAATGCTTCCTGAATGGTAGCAATACTTTCTGTTTCGCTTGGTGTTGCACTACCCCATACAGAAGACATGCGCATACAACCTAAACCAAGTTTAGATACGAATGGGCCATTTTGACCCAACTGAATTTTTGTGATGTTGTTCATGAAACAAAGATCAACATTCGAAATACCAAAGACTTTCTTCTACGGCTCAAATATTTTGTCTGTACGGCTCAGCTGCAGAATTTATCTATATATGAACTGGGCATCCTTAATTAGTGATGCAATTGGTAAGTTCGTCGTAATTTTATGGATACCTGTCGCTTCTAACGCTCCCGAAAATCACTAGGTGTACACTTATACCTATCGCGAAAGCTTTTGTTAAAATTGGCCAAATCATTATAGCCACAATTAAAAGCAATGTCTTTAATCCTTTCGTTTGAAATTAACAGCATTTCGGCAGCTTTTTCGAGCCTTTTGGTTTTGATATAATTGGCCGGTGTATCGTTGTAATGTCTGTAAAATTCGCGTTTAAAAGACGATAAACTCAAATTATTCAATTGTGCCAGGGCTTCGATACTGAGCTGTTCAAACAGGTTGGCTTCAATAATTTGCTTAAAGGTGTAGGTAGTAGGCGAAAAAAGCTGTGCAAATATGGTCTGTATGGCCCTGGCATTAGCAGTTTGGGCCAGCAACAGGATAATTTCTTTTAACTTTAAAACCAGCATATCTTCGTTAACCAGCGCCGGATGCTGAAAATAAAACAGCAAACCTTCGATATATTTTTCGATTAAAAAACTGTTGTTTAAAACTTCGACGCTTTTATTCGAAACCATCCGATCAGGTGACTGAAGTATAACTGGCATCTCCCGGCCGTAGATCCGCTTTAAAATATCGGGATGGAAATTAACGACCATAATTTCATTAATCCCCTCTTCATTTAAGTTACTGATGGTTTTGCTGGCCTGGATACAATTTAAAAACAAAGCATGTTTCTGCGGTATGTTTACCCGGTCTTCGTCGCGGTGATATTGCATTTCGCCCTGTAACATGTACAAAAAGCAGGCATTATCGGTAATGGGAAAATCGAAGGTAAAAGGTGCCTTTATCCTGATGTTCTGGATGATGGATTTACCAAACAAATCGTATTTTTTATGGTCAATGATCATGTTAAAAAACCTTCAGCTATAAAAATAGAAAAACTAATGCATGGTTTGGCTTTTCTGCGTCCATACATTAGTCTATCCGGTACAAAAAGATCCTTTATCCCAAAATCGCATTTTTGGTTTACCGTATTCTAAGCGCGTTACGTTGTTTAATGAACTGGTAAATGGCACCAGCCACAAATGCGATTAAGAGCACGAGCAATGTTTGGGCAATTATAGGATCGGTAGGATTTTTAGCCAGTGGATGCCCCAGCGGAACCCGGGTAAAGGTTTCGTTCACGGTGGGAATGAGCGACAGAAAGAAGCTGAAAGAGAGTAAAAAATTCTCTATATAACGGGCCTTATTATTGGTACTTCGCTTTACCGAAAGCCAAAAAGCCACCACCACTAAAATAAAAATGAATACCGAAAAAATATGCCCGGCATTAAAGCCTCCATGTTTGGAGATTCCCAATGCAGTTAAAGCCGTAACAGCAGTAGTATAAAAGTATATTTTACCGCTAAGCTGCGTTAAATCAATTTTGCCAAAGCGTATAAATGAAAGGATTGCCGCTCCAATGGCAACGATACCAATGATGGTATGAAAAATTCCTAAACCTGATAGTCCCATAGTCTTTTTTGTTGTTATGTAATTGTTGTTTACAAAAGTGACTATAGTAAGGCTAAGGCGTTTTGCTTATTCGTTCAATTAATTGGTAATCTCGTTCAAAAATGATCAGGTGCTGCTTCCAGCCTAATTAATGGACAGACTTGTAATTTTCGTTTTGACAGGCAGGACATTATTCGACGATTGGATGATTACTTTCCCTGCAACTGAGCAGAACAGGTTTGAATAATTAAAAAGGCAGCATAAAATAGGCTGAAAGTTTTATTTTTGAAGATTCTCCCTAAGCACCCTAAAGATGGATAATTTTCAAGCGCTGTTCGATTACGTTCAAAAACTTTCTGGCAAAACGCTTTCAGCGGAAGAAAAGCAAATATTTATCGCACATTTTAAACCCAAAAAAATCCGCAAGCGACAATACTTTTTACAGGAAGGGGATGTTTGTAAATATACTGGTTTCGTTGTGAAAGGGGCTGCCAAGACGTTTACAGTGGATGAAAAAGGGCATGAGCACATATTAAAATTAAGTATTGAAAACTGGTGGTTAGCCGATTTTGAAAGTTTTTACAAGCTGACACCAAGCCGCTTTAACATAGAAGCGCTGGAAGATATGGAGATCTTACAAATCACCCATAACCTGGTAGAAGAATTCATAAAGCCTATTCCTGCCTTTTCAGCGATGCAGAACGTGTTGAGTCAAAACAACACCATAGCTACCCAAAAAAGGATGCAGTCTTCCATCAGTCTAACTGGAGAAGAAAGGTTTCAGGAACTCGTTAACGATTATCCGCACTTTCTACAGCGGTTCCCGCAAAATTTAATTGCTTCCTACCTGGGTTTAACACCAGAAACCTTAAGCCGGATCAGGAAGAACTCCTCAAAATAGCTTGATCTTTGTCAAGCCTATTTAATGACTTTTGATAAGATCCAGCTTGTTTCATAGGTGCATCTTTGGATCAACATTAAATTCAAAGATCATGAGTAAATTAAAAAACAAAGTAACCGTAATTACAGGCGGCAATAGCGGCATTGGATTTGGTATCGCTGAAGCATTTAAAAGTGAAGGCGCTGCCGGAACTATTGTAGGTAGGAATCACTTAACTTTAGAACTTGCTGCTGCTCAACTGGGCAATGATTTTATAGCCATCAATGCAGATGTAACTAACCTTGCCGATTTAGAACGGGTTTTTAAAGATACAGCCGAAAAATTCGGCAAAATAGATGTATTGGTAGCCAATGCCGGTGCAGGAACAACCGGAACAGTGGCAGATGTGAGCGAAGCTGACTACAACAAAACCATGGACCTTAACCTGAAAAGCGTTTATTTCACGGTACAAAAAGCCTTACCTTATATGAATGATGGCGGGTCTGTAATTCTTATTGGGTCGAATGCCGCACACCGGGCATACCCATCATTCGGGCTTTACGGCGCAGCAAAAGCTGCCGTGATCTTTTTCGCGAAAAGCTTTTCTAACGACTTGTTAGCCAGAAAAATCAGGGTAAATGTAATCACACCGGGTACTACAGACACACCTGCATTTGATAAGTTCGTTCCTGCAGAGCACATTGATGCGGTGAAAACACAATTTGCAAGTGTAATGCCGATAGGCAGGATCGGGCAGCCCTCAGACATTGGTAAAACAGCGGTTTTCCTTGCTTCTGAAGAATCGTCATTTTTGCTTGGTACCGAAATCCTTGTTGATGGTGGCATGACCTACTTAGCTCAGTAATTCCTTATTCACTGGTATGCGTTCAAACCCGTACCAGTGATTATCAGGCGTTAAGGAATCGGCAATAAAATGTTGACGAAAGAACAGCTCACCAGTATAGTCCTGAATTTACTTGTCGTTTCATTATGGGCATGGCATATGAAAGGCAGTTTATCTGTAACAGCTAAACATATTCGGCCTGTAAATGTTATCACTCTATTAGCTGAAATTGTTATGCAAGAAAATAGAGCGCAAGATAATTTTGAGAAACGGTTCAAAGAATGTGATGATAAGTTCAACGCTATATTTAAACTTACCAGTGTGGCCTCAAAGATCATCCGGTCAGACCTCACCATCTTAAAGGTGAATAAGGCGCTTTGCGAACTGTTGGACTATCCGCCAGAACAAATTGAGGGAACAAAAATTCTGGATCATGCCTGTGAAGAACATATCGCACACTGGCATCGCCTCCAGGAAGAGATCTGGTCCAGACAGGTGCCATTCTTCAAGCTGCAGGCCTGCCTGTACCGAAGAGACCGCAGCCGCGTATGGGTTGATGTGACTACGATCCTCTATAATGATCAGGGAGAAACCTTTGGATTTACTGTACTGGACGATATTTCCGGAATGAAACAGCTTAAGGAGAGCCAGAAGCGTCTGAACCTTGCCCTTAAGTATACTGGTACAGCCATCTGGGAACTGGACCTTGAGACAAAGGAAGTTTTTCGTTCGCGTGACCATGATGAAATTTTTGGCTACCCGCAAAGGCAAGAACATTGGACCCTGGAAAGCTACTACCCACATATATCAGCAAATGACCTCCCAGTGTTTAAGGAGGCCCTAAACAATATTCAGGGTGACGGTGGCGTAGACGTGCAGGTCCGGCTAAACCGAGCAGATGGCAAGCTTCAATGGCTGAATATAAAGGGCAAAACTGAAACCAATAAAGCGGGTAAAGCCGTGAAACTGGTGGGTGTTATTAACGATATTACCAACGACAAAATTATAGAAAGGCATAAAGACGATTTCATAAGTATTGCCAGCCATGAGCTGAAGACCCCGGTTACCAGCTTAAAGGGATCAGTGCAAATGCTGCAACGGGACGCGAACCGGCAATCTGACCGTACCAAGCGGTTGGTAGCGCAGGCAAGCAGGGGCATAAACCGGATCTCACTGATAATAGACGATTTGCTCAATGCCGGTAAAAATTATCGGGATCAGATAGAACTACGGAAAACGAACTTCAACCTGTTTGAGCTGGTACAGGAAATAGTTGAACTGTTTGCTTCCACCGATGTTCCGGCAGTAACGATAACAGGGAAAAAAAACATCATCGTCCATGCTGATTCAGAGCGGATCGGCCGGGTACTTACTAATCTGATCAGTAATGCAGTTAAATATGCTCCAGGCACTGCAGAGATAAAAGTTGAGCTCATTGATCATGAAACCTATGTTAAAATTTCCGTTATCGATCAGGGCCCTGGGATTGTTGCCGAAAAGATTCCCTTGCTGTTCGACCGGTATTACCAGGCCGCGGGGCAGCAGCAGCAAAATTCAGGACTTGGGCTAGGCTTGTTTATCTGCGCCAACATCGTTCGTAAACATGGGGGAGAAATCGGTGTAGACAGCGTGCCTGGCGAGCGTACCGGCTTTTGGTTCACGCTTCCGAAATCGGCAGGCAGTTAAGTTAAATCAGAAATATCACTATCCGCACCGTACGGCTGGATAATGCCAGAATCTGTTTTAAAACACCTTTGGCTAAACAGTTAGTTTGACCTTTTTTCCTGTTTTTACAGCCTCGTAGATGGCATCAATAATTTTAAGATCTTTCAAGCCTTCTTCGCCATTTACAGGAACTATCGGCTTGTTATCTTCAAAAATAATAGTTGCCATTTCATCCATCTGTACGGTTTGATGCGTAGTGATGGGCTGCATGAGTTCACCTCGATGTGTTCTACCCTTTATCGGACCATAACCCGTAGAAGGTTGCATTTCTGCAAATCCTTTATCGCCACTCATAAAAAATCTATCCAGGTAATTAATGTTATAACTAGACAAGCAGGAGGCTACCGCACCGCTCGGGAAACCCAATTGAAATTGTATGGTTTCATCTACACCTTCTTTAAACTTTACGAGGTCGGTCTTGGTTTCCTGAGCCGTCACCCAGATCGGCTCTTCGCCCACCATATACCTTGCTCCGTTAATTGCGTAGATTCCAATATCCATCATTGATCCCCCGCCGGCAAGCGCTTTGTTTAATCGCCATTGCGTAGGATCGCCTATTTTAAAACCACATTGTCCCTGGAAAAACCTGATTTTACCGAAGTCGCCCGCATTTCTCATTCGGATCACCTCCAGCGTACGGGGTTCAAAATGCAGCCTATAGCCAACCAGTAACTTTACATTTGCTTTTTTACAAGCATCAAGCATCTCTTGTCCCTCTTTGGCATTCAATGCCATCGGTTTCTCGCATATGGCATGTTTTCCTGCTTTTGCTACCCGGATAACCTGACTATGGTGCAGTGCATTTGGCGTAATCACATAAATCGCATCTATATCCGGATTATTTTTAACCTGATCGAAGTTTTCGTAGTTATAACAATTCTTTTCCGGGATGTTGTACTTCGTTTGCCATTCTTTAATTTTTGAAGGCGTACCGCTAATTACACCAACCAGCTTCGCCTTGGTACAGGCCTTCATCGCTTCTGCTACACGGGTACCATATCCACCTAAACCCATGATGGCTACCCTGAGTACCCTACCCTGGTAAGGTTGTTCAATTTGGTCAGGAACGTTCGCAAATGCCGATATCGATCCCAATTGCAGCATCAATGCTGATGCACCCATTTTTTGTAGAAAATCTCTTCTGGTATTCATATTTATCCTGTAGCTATGTTCCTATTCAGCAAAAATTTAAGCAATATGTGCCATTGCCTGTTTTGCCACTTAATTAACTGATTTACTTCATGATATCTAACACCGACCAGTTACATTTAGTTTTCACGATATGATTTTCGGCTTGATCTAAACTACAAAATAATTGCATTTTAATCTCAAAAATTTCCCGATTCCTTTCAGGTGTTTAGCAACTTCCATTCTATTTTCGGAAAAGCTGGCAACATAGCCCCACTGGTGGATGATCTTCCGCAGAAACCCATAGTCTGCCATCTTAAAATTCCTTATCGCCGAATTCGCTGGTAGGAAGTTTGGATTTACCGATAAGTTTGTTCAGGTTAAAGCTGAAATTCAGGATGAACACATCGGTTTCATAAATATAGTTGGTGGTGGTGTAAAAATCTTTTCCAAATGTTGTTATCCGTTGTCTGTTTGATTGGTTCATGCCAAGATCCATATTCTGCCACTGTAGGGTTGCAGAAAAACGTCCATCCATAAATGTTTTCTTAACAGCGGTATTGGGAACCAGAAATTTTGAATCTTCGCCCTGTGCAGTTGGCCGCTTTGATAAATAATTAACATTTCCCTGCACAGTCCAGGTTTTATTCAGTTTAAAACTGGTGTTGGCATTTATTGAGTATACCCAATTTGCATTATTCACTACCGAACTGCTGCCCAGCACATTTAAATCTCCAGCTACCTTATAATTGTAAACGTTACCGCCCAGGTATAGGCTCCACCATTTAACAGGCTGGAGATTGGTCCCTAACTCAAGGCCAAACGAACGTGCTTTTTCTGCATTCGTAAATACCCGGTTCAGGATCGTATCTGCATAAACGCTGTTTACGCGCTGTATTGGATTTTTGATATTCTGATAGTAGAGGGTTGTAAAAAAGGAACCCTTTTTGAAAGTTCTGGTCAGTCCGAGTTCTACAAGATCGATAAAAGATGGTTTTAGGTCTGGATCGCCCTGTTCCAATGTTTCTGAGTGTTCTCTTTCAGGTATAGGGTTAAGCTCATAATTATTGGTACGCTGAATCCTTCTTGAATAACCAGCCTTTAACTTCAGCCCATCATTAACATTGTAAAGCAGGTTCAGGGAGGGGAAAAGGTTAGAAAGGTCTAACTCATGAACTGCAGGATCATAGGAAAGATTTAACCTTCTGGTGGCATATTCGTAACGCAGTCCTCCAATATATTCCAGTTTATCCTGTTTGCCCGAATACTGCGAATAAACCGAATGGATCTGGTTTTTTGCGCTTGCTCTTCCCCTAAACCTGTTGGCATCAGGCTGCGAAATGGCAGGGCTTACAAAATAATCAAATTGTCCATCCTGGGTATCATATCTGAACTGATAACCGCTTTCGAGCTTCCCTTTACCAACATTAATGGCATAATCTAACTTAAACCTGTAGCCATTTATCGGGTTCTTATATGGATTAAAAACGTACTGTATCGTATCGGCTGTATTGGGATAACCAAGATTTCTGTTCCTGGTATTGCCATAAAGATTTGCATTTTCATATAACAACGAGGCTGTCAATGAGGATTTATCCGCAAAAGTATGGGTATAATCCAGATTGCCCAGCGTAAACGTACCTTCCTTTGTTTGCAGGTTGGAATTGTAATAAGTGGTTGACTTAATGGGAAGCCCTGTTGAAAGATCTGAGGTGCTATTGGTGTAAACCAGGTCTGCAAGACGGGCCTGATAACGCTTTCCACTAAAAAAACCAATAGAAAAAGAGTTGTTTTTATCCAGGGTATAAATGGCCGACAATCTGCCTGCATAATTATATTTATCAAAACTACGTTCACCGTTCGAGGGAAAACGTGTAATGGTATTATTGGTAAAATTCTTGGTGAACACATCTCCTTCACGGTAGCCCGCATTATCATTTCTAAGGTAATTCCCACCTACAGAAATATCCCATTTGTCTTTTCTGAAGTTCAGCGTAACATCGCCCCCAAAGCGCTTGGGCTTTTCCTTATTGTCATAGTCAGTTGTACTTGGAAGTCCAGCCTGGGCATTGGCCGTCAACGTAAATCCGTCGTTAGCACCTTTCTTGGTAACGATATTGATAATACCCGCCTTTCCATCAGGATCATATTTAGCAGATGGAGAGGTAATCAGTTCTATATTTTCCAGACTATTGGCAGGCAACTGGCTTAAAACAGTCTGTGCATCGGTAAGTACGGGCTTGCCATTCACGAGCACAAGAAATCCGGTTGATCCCCGAACGCTGATCTGCCCCTCTCCGTTAACCGCAACAGCAGGCAGGTTCTTTAACACATCAATTGCGGTTCCACCTTTTGCACTTTCAAACTGGTCTGCACGGTAAGATTGTTTGTCAATCTTATTGGAGGCATTTACCTTTCCACTGCTAATGTTCACCTGACTTAACAACTCGCTGGTTGGTGTGAGCGTAACCGAACCCAGGTTAACTATTCTTGTATCATTAATGTCTACAGGAATAAACCTATTCTTGTAACCGATGTAAGCAATTTTCAATACGTATTGCCCAATACGAAGCTTATTGATCTCAAATGCACCGTCAGGCCTGGTTAATACACCTCCAACTACGGTCGAATCTGCTTTTTTTAAAAGTGCCATACTGGCGTATTCGAGCGGCTGTTTGGTCTGCTGATCGATAAGAATGCCCTTAAGGGTAACATTTTGAGCCTTTACGGTTTGGCTAAAAAAAACAAGTAAAAGAAGCACGATGGATCTGGAAAGTTGCATGAACGGTATGAAAAATGATTAAAGATCTTCTATTATTAACTGGAACTAAAATACCGCAAAAAAGCGGGTAAAATTCTTTTTTTCACGGTACATTTGAAAATAACACACCTCAATCCCTTAGTAAGATTAAGCGTACTGATCCCTTGCGTACAGGGGTATAAAATTGATATGCGGTCGAAGGAAAAGACCGCATATCAATCATGAATTTACCATTAATTGCAAACAGAACTAGCGGGTACCATCGCAAACACCCCTAAAGTAGCCAACAGATTCAGCTATTCCTGCTAAGGGATCTTTCATGTCTTTTTCATACTCTAAACTACAGCAGCCCTGGTAATTAACCTTTCTCAGCATTTTTACGAATGCAGGGATATCAATTACGCCACGGCCGAGTTCGCAGGTGGTACCTTCATTTGCCGCTACAGTTACATTCTTTAAATGCATATCAAAAATACGTTTCGAGAATTTCTGAAGGTCTGCAACCGAATCCCGCCCATCTCTTTTGTTATGCCCCATATCAAAGCATATACCAACACGCTGATCCAGGTTTTTAATGAGGTTGTAGATGCTTTCTGCATTTGGATATAGTTTATCCTGCGGGCCATGATTATGAATGGCATAACGAATATTATATTCTTTTGTCTTTTGGGCAACATACTCCAGGTCAGCATGCGCTGGAATTCCGATCAACAGATCAACACCAACCCTTTTTGCATAATCAAATGCATTATCGATCTCTTCTTTATTTTTGGTGTATATAGGGCCTACGGCATACCCTACTATGTTATTATCCTTTAGTTTAGCATGGAAAGCAGCAATTTCTTCTGTTGTACTTTTAAAAGGCAAATGAAAGTCTTTAATACAGAGGTAATGTACATCAACCCTTTTCATCATTTTAAGCGATTCGTCAAGGTTAAAGTTAAGGAAGCTATAACCGGCAATTGCTAATTTAAAAGGGTCTTTACCTGCGGCATTACCTTTAGCAGGCGCTGCAAAAACTGAGGGGGCATTGATCAGCGTTGCTGCAGTTAGCCCCAATATTCCTGTTTGTAAAAAATTTCTTCTTGTAGTCATTTTAATCTATTTGGCGACTAAAGTTAGTATTTAAATTGGTGCAGTTCAAACCTGCAAACAGATCTTTTAAAAAAAATGAATTGTGATTCATAGCATCAATATTCTACCGGCTATAAAGCTTAAATAGCTAATGTTCCTCACCTTCTTCAGCATTCTTAACCTTGCTCAACAGATCGTAGGCACCTTTTGTCACCACCTTCATATTATTGATCTGCCCGGCAAAAGAAACCTGCGTATAACCATTTTCGGCAACACCCGTTTTTACTTCTGTCATCCTGTACCGGTACGTATTACTGCCTTTATCGGCAGGCTGATCTATAAACACGAACTTTTTGCCTTCAAACTCAACAATAGCCGCATCGGGTAGTGCTTCAACCTTGTTCATTCCACTTTCTACATAAGCCTTAAGGTACATGCCAGGAAGCAGCTGTGTATCCTCCTTATCCAGGTGGCAGTGAATTTGCACGGTACGTTCTTTGCTAATTTCCCTGCCGATGAGGTAAACCGTAGCCATGCGTTCCTTTTCTTCATTGGCCAGTACAAAACGGACTTTCTGCCCCAACTTAAGTTTGGGTACATCCTTTTCAAATACCGTAAGCTCTGCATGCAGGTGCTCGGTATCGGCAATTTTAAACAACACATCGGTGGTGCTGGCAAAGGCACCTATATTGGTGTTAACCTGCGTAACGTAACCCGCCATTGGCGTATAGAGGTTAAAGGTTTTCAGGATCTGTCCTTTTTCCAGTGCCGCAAAACTGATGTTCATAATGGAAAGTTTTGAACGCTGCCCCAGCAATCTTGCACTCACACTCTGGTATTCGCTCCTTGCTTTCTGAAGTGCTTTTTTGGAATTTACGTTTTCCTTTGCCAATTCTTCCTGGCGATCGAGCTCCTGCTTTAAAAACTGTAGCTGACTTTTATAGTCCAGGTAGTCTTGTTGCATCTGAATGAATTCCGGATTCTGCATTACGGCTACGAGCGCCCCTTTGGCTACCCGTTTTCCCTGTAGCATATCGGTACTTTTTACAATCCCTTCCAGCGGTGTTGAAATAGATACCAGGCTTTGCGGGGGAAGATCGAGCATGCCGTTTACTTTCGTTGTTCCGCTTAATTCCTTCAGTTCAATGTCTCCCAACGTAATTTCTGATAGTTTGTGCTGCTCTGGAGTAAGGGTTACAATATCGCTCTCTTCGTGAACGATCTCTTTTTCGGATTCCTTTTCTGTATTGGGGCTGCTACAGCCAGCCAGATAAAATGAAAAAGCAAGTAGGACAAGATATTTATCTATGGATCTCATGAGATTATGCTTAAAATGATTTGTTGTTACCGGTTAAAAATTCAATCTGGTTGATGCTCTGGCTTAACTGGAGCAGCGCCATCAGGCGTCCTTCGTAAATACCATTTGCCTGTTTAAGGTTCAACAGGTATTCCGAATAGCCTATTTCTCCGTTCTGGTAGGCAATGCGGCTATTTTTTAATATCAGTGCCGCATTGGCTAGCGCCGAAGTAATAAAATAGTCGTAACGTTTCCTGTTTTTCAGGTATTCGCCCAGGGCCTGCTGGTACTGGCCTGTTAGTTTTCGCTGATGGAGCTGCAGGTCGTTCGAGGCAATATCCCTGTTAATGGATGCGGCCTTTGCTTTCGCAGAATAAGCGCTGTAAAATAGCGGAATGGAAAGCCCCACCTGAAAGCCCTGAAAACGTTTGTCGCGGCCAAAGAATACATCACTGCCGTTAACGTTTTGAAAACCGGTTAGCGACTGGTTAAAATAACCCAGGGTAAAATCGGGCATTGCTTTCGCAAGTTCTACTTTGCGCTGTTTTTCGGCAATCACGATCTGTTGCCTGAAATAGGCAATGGCTGGATTTTCATGTAGAAGAGCCGTATCTCCGATCGAGATCCCGGGTGTTTCCCTTAAAAACTTGTCGGCAATTAGGGGTAGCTCACCCCTGCCAAGAAGCGTAGCCAGCTGCGTTTTATAAATTTCGATATCAGACCGGTCCTGATCGAGCAGGTTCTGTACATCTTTGAGCTGCGTCTCTGCGGCTACCTTTTCAAGTAGGTTACCCTCACCTGTTTTGTATTTTAGCGAAGCTGATTTTACAAAACCCTTGTAAATACTGTCTTGCTCAAGCAGCAGTTTTTCCTTCGAATAGAGGTACTGAAGATTGGTGTAAACCGTCTTCACCTGAAAAATGAGTTCGTTTTTACTTGAAGCCACCTGAAGCTGGCCTGATTTGATACGTTCATCCCCTAATGCAGCATTTGCGGCGAAAAGTGTTGGAAAGGGAATGCTTTGCGAAATGGTAAAGTTGTTGTCGTTTTTAATGAGGCTGTTATATTGCCCGTAAAGCATAGACACTTCAGTTTTGGGCATTTCGAAAGCGCTTTTCCTAAGCGCTTGTTGCAGCCCCACACCCAGGTTAGCCCCGCTAATCGCCCTGTTGTTTTCCAGTGCAGAAGATATTGCCTGTTCAAGCGTTAACGCAGTTTGGGCCTTAGCAGGCTGAAATCCAAACAAGGTAATAGACATAACGATTATGCCTGCTACCGGAGCAATTCTTACTTTTTTGCGCCCCATTTTTTCTACCCAGATATAAAGCACTGGAAGTACTAAAAGGGTCAACAGTGTTGCAGAGATCAGTCCGCCGATAACAACCGTTGCCAATGGACGCTGCACTTCAGCACCGCTTCCGCCTGAGATCGCCATTGGAAGAAAGCCCAGAGATGCTACAAGGGCCGTCATAATCACCGGGCGAAGCCTAACTGAAGTTCCTGTTCTGATAATTTCGAGAATATCGTTCATTCCTTCTTTTTTTAACCTGTTAAATTCACTGATCAGTACAATACCATTCAGTACCGCCACGCCAAAAAGCGCAATAAAGCCGATGCCTGCGGAGATGCTAAATGGCATGCCCCTTGCCCATAGGGCAAATACGCCACCAATGGCCGACAATGGAATTGCGGTAAAAATTAAAAGCGCATGTTTAATCGATGAAAAAGTAAGATAAAGCAACAGTAAAATGAGCAATAGGGCCAGTGGCACGGCAATACCCAATCTTTTGGTGGCTGCCTGCAGGTTCTCAAAAGTGCCGCCAAAGGTTGGATAATATCCTGGTAAAAACTTAACCTCTGCATCAATCTTCTGCTGGATTTCCTTTACAATACTTTCCACATCCCTTTCCCTCACATTAAAGCCAACGGTGATCCGCCGCTTTGCATCGTCACGCTGGATCTGGTTTGGCCCTTCCCTGTACTGGATATCAGCCAGTTGTTCCAGCGGGATCTGGTTGCCATTGGGTGCAGTCACGAACAGATTCTTCACATCCTCAAGTGACTGCCTGTTTTCTTTTTCGAGGCGAACAACCATATCGAATCGCTTTTCGCCCTCGAATACCAGACCAGCTACCTCTCCTGCAAATCCAGAACGGATAGCCGTATTCACATCTTCGATGTTCAGTCCGAACTGCGCAATCTTTTCTCTATGGAATTTAATGATCACCTGTGGAAGTCCCGAAGCTTGTTCCACATAAACATCCTCAGCACCTTCTATTTTTCTGGCTATAGCACCAATCTTAGCTGCGTAGGTACTTAGTTTCGAAAAATCCTCTCCATAAACCTTGATTACAACATCCTGCCTGGCACCCGTCATGAGTTCATTAAAGCGCATCTGAATGGGCTGCTGGAAACCAAACGTAACCCCAGGAATATACTGTTCAAGCTTGGCCTGCATCTTTTCCGCAAGCTCGTCCCTGGTCGAAGCATTTGTCCAATCGCCTTTATCCTTTAAGATAATGATCAGGTCACAGGCTTCTACCGGCATGGGGTCGGTTGGAATCTCGCTAGAGCCAATCTTTCCGATTACCTCTTTTACCTCAGGGAAATTTGCCTTTAATACCTTAGCAGCGCGGGTAGCGGCCTCAATGGTTTGAGAAAGGCTGCTTCCGGTAAGCACCCTGGTTTCTACGGCAAAGTCGCCCTCCTCTAGCGTGGGAATAAATTCGGCGCCCAGGTAATTGAAAATAATAAGGCAAATGGCGAATAATCCTATTGCAATGCCCACAACAGCCACCCTTGCCCGAAGTGCAAAATTGAGCATTGGGGTGTACACCTTTTGAAAAAAGGACATGATCCTGTCTGAGATATTTCTTTTGGTGCTGATGGTTTTGTTTAGAAACAACGCACTCATCATCGGCACATAAGTTAACGACAAGATAAAAGCGCCAAGGATAGCAAAAGTCACCGTTTGGGCCATTGGCCTGAACATTTTGCCTTCTATCCCAACCAGTGCCAGAATTGGCAGGTAAACGATGAGGATAATGATTTCGCCAAAAGCAGCACTGTTACGGATTTTGGAAGCAGATTCAAAAATCTCGGCATCCATCTCCTGCTGGCTTAACCTGTTTTTGTTTTTTCGGATACCCAGATGATGGAGAGATGCCTCCACTATAATTACCGCTCCGTCTACAATTAGCCCAAAGTCTATCGCGCCAAGGCTCATCAGGTTTCCGCTAACACCAAAAAGGTTCATCAGGCATATGGCAAAAAGCATGGCAAGTGGAATAACCGAGGCCACAATCAGTCCGGCACGGAAATTCCCCAAAAGCAGTACCAATACAAAGATCACAATCAATGCGCCTTCTGCCAGGTTTTTGGTCACTGTACCAATGGCACTGTCTACCAGTTTTGTGCGGTCGAGAAATGGCTCGATCACCACGCCCTCTGGAAGATTCTTGGCAATCTGATCCATCCGGGTTTTTACATTTGCAATAACCTTAGAAGAGTTGGCACCCTTGAGCATCATTACTACTGCCCCTACTACCTCGCCCTGATCGTTTCTGGTCATGGCGCCGTACCTGGTTGCCGCACCGATCCTCACTTCAGCTACATTTCGGATCAGCACGGGAATACTATTCTCATTGGTCCGTACAACGATATTCTCAATGTCCTCAATACTATTGATAAGCCCCTCGCTCCTGATAAAATAGGCATTGGGTTTCTTATCGATGTAAGATCCGCCGGTGTTCTGGTTATTTTTTTCAAGCGCCTTAAAAATGTCGCTGATGGATATATCCATACTCCTGAGCTTGTCGGGATTAAGGGCAATCTCATACTGTTTGAGGTATCCCCCAAAGCTGCTCACCTCTGCTATGCCCTCTACGCCCAGGAGCTGGCGGCGAACAATCCAGTCTTGAATGGTGCGGAGTTCGGTGGCATCATATTTTTTTTCATATCCTTTTTTGGGGTGGATAACGTACTGGTAAATCTCTCCAAGTCCGGTTGTTAATGGTGCAATCTCGGGCGTGCCGATTCCCTTCGGAATGGCTCTTTCTACTTCGGTAAGCCTTTCGCTCACCTGTTGACGGGCCCAGTAAATCTCTACATTTTCCTTAAACACCACCGTTACAACTGAAAGGCCGAATCTGCTAAAGGAGCGGATCTCTTCTATTCCGGGAATAGTGGCCATAGTTTGCTCTACCGGATAGGTTACAAAGCGTTCTATATCTTCCGCGCCGTTGCTTGGTGAGGAGGTAATAATTTGGACCTGGTTATTGGTAATATCAGGAAGGGCATCTATGGGCAGCTGCCTAAGGGAGTATATGCCCCAGGCAATCAGCGCCAGTATCATAATTCCCACCAGCAGTTTCTGCCTGATGGAGAATTGTATTATTCTGTTCAGCATTGTCGTTTAAATCAAAAATCAATAAATAGCAGGGCATCATTGCACCTCTTGGGGCAAAATTTTGCTTGTAAAAAAGCATGCTTTTCACGGCCAGCGCCATGAGATAAAAAAATGGATTAAACGAGTTTAGGCGGTTGCCAGATATCGAGTGGCTGTTTTTTCAATGCCGAGCACTGGAAAACCGGATATGGTTTACGGAACACCGGAACAATCAGATCTGTTAACTTTTCTGTTGGAAAGTGCTGACCGACCGAGCAACAGGCACAGCTACAGAATGGCGGACAGGATTCTCCATGCATATGCTCAGCTTTTGATTGATCGCTGTGCACAGTGCTTTCTGTGTGAGACTTCGAAACCATATCTTCCTTGTCCTGGCAGGGCATTAGGCCCAGAAGGATCAGATAAAGAGAAAAAAGGAATACAAAGTTTTTCACCAAAGGCAAATGTAATGATTAATGTTTTTAATTCATAAAGCCCGTTTTTATTTTAATTCCTGTCCTGTTTTTGTGGTTAAAAAACCATCTGTCTATTTATTAATTGATAACCATTCCCGATGAAAATTAATACCTTGTGGAACTAAATTAACAATCATGCGCCATCTGTATGGAAAGATTTGAAGAAATACTAACAAAATATAATTTTACCAAACGGACCAACAAACCAAAGACCACTTTTGAGGAAGCTGAAAGAATAATAAACTTCAAACTTCCTAACGATTATAAAACTTTTGCTCTAAATTATCAGGAATTTGAAGGTCTTATTGGGGAGCAATATGTTAGACTTTGGGACTTCGACGAAGTAATTGAAATGAATATCGACTATCGAATTTTCGAGCACTTAACGAACACATTAGCAATTGGGGGAAATGGTGGTGGCGAGTACATTGCAATAGAACAATTAAACGATAATAGTTTAAGAATTGTGTTATCTCCCTTCCTAATCGAGGAAGAAGCACATGTTGAAATAGGAATTTCCTTTACCGACTTTTTAGAACGTTTAGAAAACCGAAAAGAGTGGTTTCAATAATAAAACCGATATCATTAAAAAACCGGCCTAACGTTAGAAAGGAGAATAGACGATAATGCCAATGACCGTATTTACATTTAAAGATTGGGTTTTAACAGTTGATCATGAAAGTACAAAATCAACCTATGCTGCCGTTGAAAATGGTAGTGCGGAGGATTCTAATTGTAATGATTGCTTGAATTATATCCAGAATAGAGATAATATATTCCCAGAACAGGTTAAGCATTTATTCAATCAACTTGGTGTAGATTACCACAAAGAAAGTGAGGTTTGGCGAATGTGTAAAGAAAGTGACGGTACACACCGCTATAGTGTAATATTTCATTTTAAAGGAACCTTTGAGGGCACTGATTGTTTAGTCTCACTTAATGGCTCACAAGCAATTAAATTAAATCCTATAACAGATTCTTTTAAAATCGGTTTCACCAAGGGCGATGATCTAACCTACTTTAAAGATAAAAATGATTTGATTCAGATTGAAATTGAAATCATGGTGCCATGGGTTATCGATAGCATGTTAGAAAGCGAGTGGTAGTTTCTTATCCAATGAAATGACTTTCAAAAGAAGCCTTGTTGTTATTCAGACACCCGGTTGCTTCAAGTCTTAACAGTCCTAAAACAATGTCCGGAATCAGCTTATCCATCAATCTCTTCAGGCAGGCTTAATATGCTACGTATCATTATAGATGCAAAGTTATGGGGTAAAGAATGTTGGTTATTTTTACGGCTTGCAATTTTACAAGCCCTTACATGCGTACTAACCTGAATAATGAGCTGGCCACCAAGCCGCATTACCCTATATTAGATGGCCTTCGCGGTGTGGCCGCTATAATCGTTGTCACCTTTCACTTAACCGAGCCCTTAGGCACCGGACACCTTGATATCCTGGTTAACCACGGTTATCTGGCTGTAGATTTTTTCTTTTTATTATCGGGTTTTGTAATGGGCTACGCTTACGACGACCGATGGAACAAAATGAGTGTGGGCAGTTTTTTCAAACGCCGTATTGTACGTTTGCAACCCATGGTCATTTTGGGGATGACCATGGGTGCTATCGGGTTCTATTTTACAGATTCTACCATATGGCCGCTCATTCATACTATTCCGCTCTGGAAAATGCTGCTGGTATTGCTTGTTGGCTATACCATCCTACCTATACCACTATCGCTCGATATACGTGGCTGGCAAGAAATGCATCCCATGAATAGCGTGGGCTGGTCCTTGTTCTTTGAATACATTGCCAACATTCTTTATGCGGTGTGGATCAGGAAGTTTTCTAAAACGGCATTAACTATTTTAGTGGTTATCGCTGCTATTGCATTGGCACAATTGGCCATTACAAACGGCGATGTAAGTGGTGGCTGGACACTGAATGTAGAACAGGTACGTATTGGCTTAACCCGTACCCTATACCCTTTCTTTGCGGGTTTGTTACTTTCGCGCATTGCCAAGCCCACCCGAATTAAAAATGCCTTTTTATGGTGCAGCCTTTTGGTGGCGCTAGTACTTTATATGCCGCGCATTGGCGGTGCTGAGCAGCTTTGGATGAACGGGATTTATGAATCTGTCTGCATTATCATCGTGTTCCCGCTTATCGTGTATATTGGCGCCAGTGGCGTGCTGCAAACGCAAAGAGAGCATAAGATATGCAAATTTTTAGGCGATATATCCTATCCACTTTACCTGGTACATTATCCATTGGTTTATTTTTATGTGGCCTGGATCAGTAACCATAAAGGTACAACAATTGTGCAGGCCTGGCCATATGCCTTACTCATTTTAGTTGGTGGAATTGTTTTGGCCTATGCCACATTAAAATGGTACGACGAGCCAGTGCGCAAATGGTTGCGGAAAAAGTTTGCATAAGTTTGGGTTAGGTTTAAAAGAGGCAGTAACATATAAAATCGTCATTCTGAGGGATAATTTTGTATAAAAATCAATATTAATGACGTATATAATTCATTATTTCTTTACCCTACAGCCATGCTTTCCTCGGCTCGCCGCCGCCGAAGGGCTCTTCCTTTTTGGTGTCAAAAAGGAACAAAAAACACCGGCTGAAAATTTATTCATTTGTTGTTTGTAACTTTCAGTTGCATTCATGAGGGCTTCGCCGTTTTCTTTCGAAGCCAGCAGGTAGGCTTGAGCAGTGCAGCCCGAAAAATTTATTAGGCCGGATTTAAGTAGAACGGGGATACGGTGCCACGGCCTAGTTGGGCGGAAATAGCATCCGACATAAACCACCTCTACTGGTCTTAGCGTCTCGCTAAGACCATGTTTAAGCACTTTTAAGGCGTTTCGATAGCCTCTCTCCGTAGGAGTCACTTTGGACAATGTGACAAGTTCAAATGGAATCACAACTTGTCACACAGGCTCTTCTTTTGGTCTATGTTAGTTTAAAAAATCATTTAGGTAAGTTGAGATTATTTTCGTCTGCATCATTAAACTCACATGCCCCTGGCCAGGAACAATGGCCAAATGAGATTTTGGCATCGCCCCCATATCGGAAAACTTGTCGCCGCCCAGTAATTGGTAGGTTTTACTCAGCTCTACTTTATCCAGGCCATCATTATCGCCTGCGATGATTAATACGGGTGAAGTAATTTTCGCGATGTTGGCGTCGCCCATGTCGAATGCTGTCCCTGCAAAAACAATCATCTGTTCTATAAATTTTGTCCATTTTGTTTTGTCAGGCGCTACCGCATCATATGCCGTTTTCATTGGCGTATTTGCAAACATTTCAGGTTTCATATTTTTAAATGCATCTGCTATTTCAGGTCTCCAGCCAGTACTTTTATAAGTAGAAGAAATGATCACTAATTTTTTAACGCGCTTAGGGCTTTGTATGGCCAACTTATAAGCTATAGAGCCACCCATGCTATACCCTGCAACATCGGCGCTATCTACTTTTAAATGTTTCATTACACCTTCCACATCACTGGCCAGCACTGCCTGGTCTAATTTCCGGTCTGAATAAGGTGTGTGCCCATGGCCCTGCAATTCGACAGCGATTACTTTTCTGGTTTTCGATAATTCAGGTATTAATTGCCCCCAGTTTGTTTCGATGGTCATAAAAGCACCATGCAGTAACACCAGCGGTTTACCCTCACCGTATACCTCGTAATAAACTTTAAGGCCATTAACCGGTGCATAACCGCTCTCGACAGGTTTAAGCTGTTGCGATTTTGATTGAGCTGTTGCAAACATGATGAATGCAAAAAGTAGTACTGATTTAAGGATCTTACCTGTTTGGAATAGATTTTTCATAACGTTATTTAAATAGTTTGAACGATATTAACCATACAAATATGAGATTCATCGGGGGCTTTAACGCGACGTAAAAACGACAACTTCGGTGGCGGATTGCGACATTCATATAAGGAAATAGACTTTGCATAAACAGATGATTGAATAAAATCTTTTTATGGCTGCGAACTGTCCTAACGATTATTATCTTCGGGCAGACTTTGCATTAACTTACTAAGTTATAGTAACACGCTAAAACAGAGGGGAACGGTTATTAATTTTTTAGAGATATGAAAATCCGATGCAAAAATTGTTTACCCAAAGAAGGAATTGAGATCCCAGATTTTGCGCAGTCAGAAAAACTCAAACTACTACAACTGAAGATAGAATCACCAATTCATTTAGTAAAATATATCGTTGACAATTACGCTTTAGGCCATGGAGATGCTAAATACGTAGTAACACACATCAACAAAGTTTATGGGCATTGTAACCATTGTATTTTTAATAACCTCGATGGAGAATATATAAACTGTCCGAAATGTGGTGCATTAAACATGAATTGGAAGATAATTTAAATTTGCTGCAAGAATCGTTAGATGAAATATACAACCACCAAATATCATATTGAGCTTTATGAGGACGAGACATTTACGGATGACTCGATTGGCTATACGAACCAATATGATTTTGTGTATTTCGAAAATTCTCCATACCAGATGACCTCTGTTTACGGCATAAAAGTTTTTCAGGATGGTGCATTGATTAAAAGTGCTATAATTGGGGCTACTGGTGGCGCTACTGCAATTCGTGAAAATTCAGCAATAATTGAAACTGACCGGCTTTTGATCTGCTGTTCAGACACTGTTTTTTGCTTATCAATTCCAGATTTAGCTTTGCTGTGGAGGCAACAAACCGACCGGGCAACCTGTTTTGAAATTCACAAATATCAAGACAGTTACATTATTCATGGGGAACTCGAAATTTCGCGGCTAAACCATGACGGAAAAATACTCTGGCAGCAAGGTGGTGCCGATATTTTTATAACCGTTTCAGGCGAACAAATTTTTAAATTAGCCACTCATTGCATCATTGTTAACGACTTTGGAAACAGGCTTTATAAATTTGATTACGACGGAAATATCCATACAGGTGACTGATTAAAAGCTCATTTTTCACTAGGCTTTCATAATTAAACCTGATCTACCGCTTTAAGTAGTTGCGTCTATCGCGTATATTTGAGCATTGCCCACAGGGGATTACGCTCAAAAAACACGAAAAATGGAACAAAAAAATCTAACGGAATTAACGGACGAAGCGTTGCTGCAAGAAGCAAAAAAAAGGAAATCGGCAGTCATAACCAATGCCATATTAATTGGATTTCTGATCGGTGTTGTATTTTACAGCGTGATGAAAAACAGTTTAGGTTTTTTAACACTCATCCCCTTATTTTTCATTTATAAGCTGACAAACAACTCAAAATATAACAATCAGGAACTGGAGAACCTTTTAAAAGAAAGAGGTTTGAAATAAGAAGGGTGGCTCATGATTAGATCACGGTGGATGACCTTGGCCAATGGATTGAAGCGTAAAAATATACATCGAAAAATCTAAGAAAGATGGAATCCAATATCAAAATCATTAATAAAAATGAAGGCGAATATTTAGCCATTGCAGGAGGTAATTACAGGATTATCATTTCTGGTGAGCAAACCAGTGGCAACTATGCGGTTATTGAAATGACTGTTCCTCCAGGTGGTGGGCCACCGCCGCACGCTCACCCCGACACACAGGAAATGTTCCATGTATTGGAGGGAGAAGTGGAGTTTAAAACAGAAAATGGCAAACAAATTGTTTCAAAAGATGGCTTTGTAAATATCCCTCTTGGTGGAGCCATTCACTGCTTTAAGAACATTTCAGAAAAACCTGCTCGGTTGCTCTGCACGGTAGTCCCCGCCGGACTGGAAAATCTATTTCAGGAAATAGGTGCACCTATTCTTCCTGGGCAAACGCTACCCATTCCTGAACTAACAGAGGAGCGTAAAGCTTTTCTAAAAGAGATGGATTTGAAATACAATCAGCAAACCTATCCCAAGGATTTTCTGGGATAGTAAATTCATGCCCTGATTTATAAAAAAGATAACAGCAATTGGCACAGTTATCGCTTACTTATTATTATGAAACAGATATATCTTATTGTCGCATTATCGGTAATGCTGCTTACCAGTGCTTGTTATAGTATCAGAACTGCTGGTAATAGTGGAAAAGTTCCTCCAGGGCAAGCCAAAAAAGGAACAGGTTCAAAATCTGCCAGGCCTTTTGCTCCAGGGCAACAAAAAAGAAATTAAAAAAGAAAACCCTCCAAATTTGGAGGGTTTCTTTCTTTATTACACAAACAACTAATGTTTTCCCTTACCGTTTCCATGGCCTTTGCCATTTCCGTTTCCTTTATTAAAATGCTGTGAGGGTTTTCCTTTATTGCCTTTATAAACTTTGGCATTGCCCTTGGCCGGTGCATATTTCTGTCCTTTGCTTTTCCCTATTGCCGATTGCCCATGGTTGCCTTTAAATTTGGCATATTTTACTTTGTGGGTTTCGAAATAACGGTAAGGCTGAGGTGAGTTAATTACGACCTTATAGCCGTTATATAAATCATATCCGCTATATCTCGATGGAAGCGATGTGGTAAAAACCCAACCTCCTGCACCCATATAAATAAACTGTTTTTTGGGCACATAATAATAACTCTCAATATCGGGCAGGTAGTAATAATCTACATAATCATAGCCGGTTGGGCCCCATGCAGGCTGTGCCCCAAGATTTATGTTTACACTTACCTGGGCCTGAGTTTTAAAAGTGAGGCTGCTGCTTACCACTAGTAACAACAGCAAGAATAGCTTTTTCATCGTTTTAAATTTAGATATGAATAATGGATTTTACTGTTTTAAAGTAACCGTGCCCAACGATGTGTTTTGCCCTAAAGCCACTTTAACAGCAGTAATGGTACTATCTTTATAACCAACAACCGGTGCAAATTTAACTGAGTAGGTACCTGAAGATAAGCCACCAACTGTAAATTTACCGGTTAAAGGGTCGGCAACGGTACCCACAGTATCTGTACCGGCAATAACCAAAACTTCAGGATGGCTTGCTAAAGGCAAAACTGTTCCCGAAATTAATCCGGTAGTTGCTGATGCGATTCCACGTACCACTGGTTTTAACAAATATTTTCCGTTTCCGGTGCTTACAATAGATTTCGCTGCATCAAAGTCTAATAGCAATGTATAAGCAGCGCCTTCAACCAATTCAGGATTAGCGGTTAATTTTACTTTCCAGCCAGAAGATTGTGCACTTGGCGTTTTAAGTTCCTGCTGAACACCATTTACCACAATTGTATTTCCGGTTTCGTTAAGTACCAGTCTGATTTCGGTAATTTGACCTGAAGGCATTTCACCTGAAGCAACCAAAATATCAGGGTTACTTGTGCCGATCCTAAAATCAAGAATATCGAATATACCTGCACTTGCTGCAAATACATAAGGCTTATCGCCCGATACCAGTACAATCTCTTTTACACTTAAGTTAATCTTATCGAAGTTGCCCGGGGCATCGGTCATTTTAATCTGAACTTTAGTTGTTCCCTCGCTTGATTCATTTTTTTTACATCCATAAAAGGCTGTCATCCCGATTACAACGAAGACGGCTAAAATGGTATTTACAAAATTTGTTTTCATAACTGTAGATTTTATTTAAAGTTTTACGCTTCAAAGTTGAGGGCCGAAGATGAAACCAACATGAAATTTAAAATTTATTTTTTTCATCTTAATTTCATGTTGCCATTCTACTTTTGAAATGTGAGCGCACCATGTATGGTGGTTTTTAGGTAGGGTTTACCTCTTAGGGGGTAAACTTTTTTTATATTTATAAAATGATCCGATTCGCCGTTATTTTTTGCCTGGCAATTGCCCCGTTATCGGGTGTTTTTGCCGTGCAACAAGATTCTACCACTTTAACTGTTTCAAATCAGCAGGAAGAACTGATTAAAAAACAGGATAAAGAAAAAAAAGACAAACAGCCCGAAAATCAAAAACCTGAGCCACTTCAGATCAAAGAAGTACCAAAAGCCAAGAAACAGCTAAAACCCATGGCTGTAAAGCCCAATGTAAAGGTAAAACCCATCAAGATTATTAAACCTAAGATTAAAAGGCCATAAAATATATGCGCACCCGTCTCTTAATTTTCTTCTCATTTTTGGCGATATCAAATGTAAAGGCACAGCAAGATTCGACCAAAGCTACGCTTACACTTGCGGCCATGTACAACAGTAACATTAATTATTACGGGCAGGTTACCCCTGAAAAATACCCGTATGTACTCTTTAATGCTACCTTACGGTTTCCAAGCGGTTTATATTTTTCGGGCGGCGGTTATAAGCTCTTAAATTATGGCTCAACCATTTCGGAAACAGATTTAGGTGTAGGTTACGATTATGATTTTAATGAAAAATTTACCGCTGGACTAGCCTATACCCATTCTTTTTTCCCGGCTAATTCTCCTTTGCTGCAGGCATCCAACAACAATAACATCAATGCATCGGCCGCCTACCAATGGCCTTGGTTTAAAACAGATCTTAGTCTCGATTTAGCCTTTGGAAAGCAAACCGATGGATTTATCAGTTTCGGAAATTCAAAAGAAATCGAACTGGGAGCGGTGTTCAACGAAAAGAATCTCATTTCAATTACACCAGCTGTAGAGATTACAGCAGGTACCACCCGCTTTTACGAAACCTATATCATCGAAAAAAACAAAAGGCAGAACCCCAATGGGAATGGAAAGGGAAAAAGTGATACCGCTCCCGGAATCGTTAACGGGGGTACCACCGAGGTAGTTGAAAATACGGTCAATCAGTTTAAACTATTGTCTTACAATTTTAAGTTACCTTTAAACTGGAGTAATGGGAATTTCCTTGCCGAAGCCAGTTATCAATTCTCCATACTTGGAAACAGAAAAGAAGAAAATGTAAAACACCAGCAGTCTTTCTTTGGTTTAGCAGTTTACTACCAATTTTAATCCGCATGAAGGTACTGATCATAGAAGATGAAAAAACGCTTGCCTTTGAAATGGAAAAGTTTCTTAAAAAGGCTTTCTTCTTGTGCGATCTGGCCCATAGCTTTAAACAGGGTTTTAATAAACTAGAACTAAACCAATATGATTATGTGCTGATTGATTTGGGCTTGCCAGATGGTGATGGCTTTGAACTGCTCAGCAAGGCGAAGAAAAGCAACCCAGATGCGGCCTATATTATTCTTACGGCGAGAGGAAAATTAGAAGACCGGGTGGCGGGCTTAGACATGGGCGCAGACGATTATTTAGCGAAGCCTTTCTTTTTACCCGAACTTCAATCGCGGATGCAGGCCATTGCCAGGCGAAAATTTAAAGTGGCCGAGGAGTTAATTCCGCTCGGAAACTTTAACATCGATCTGCAAAAACGCTTTGTATTTTTTGAGGAAGAGCAGATTGAACTCTCACGCAAAGAATTTGATCTTTTAAGCTACCTTTTGCTGCATAAAAACAGGGTGCTTACCCGGATGCAATTAAGCGAACATATATGGGGCAACTTTGTTGACGATGATTACGACTCGAACTACATTGATGCACACATTAAAAATATCAGGAAGAAATTAAATGGTTATGCCCCTACCGAATGGCTGGAAACTGTTAGAGGCGTTGGTTATAGAATTAAGAAGTAATTTGAAATTATCTACTAAACTTATTTTATTTATTACCGGATCTAAACTTGCTATTGTAGGTCTGTTTATCCTGTTGCTCCCTTTTCTGATCGGGCAGATCGCTTCCAACTACACCAACTTTTCGCTTAGAAACCAACAGAAAAAAGTACTCCAAAATATCAATAAAAAGGGAATAGATTATTACTTCGAAGGGGATAACAGTTATGGAAGCTACACCATGCTGAAAGATGAATACATTGCACTCGAAACGGTAGCACAAACACTGAAATTAGACACCATACGCGATACCAAACGTATTGTAGAACAAGATACCATCGCGTATCGGGTGCTGAGTTTTACTTTTCAAAAAAACCAAAAAAACTACCTCTTAGAAATCGGTAAAACCACCGCCAGCATTAACCTTTATAACGATGCGCTCCAACGTTTTGCTTTATACGTGCTTATCATTCTTATTGCCCTAAGTATTATTATAGATTTGATTTTTACCCGGCAATTAATTAAACCACTTGGTCAGATTATCAAATTAAGGCTGACCAATAGCCGGTTTCCCTTTAAAAAGAAACATGGCCATATTAACACCAGTACACAAGACTTTAAATACCTCGATCATTCGCTCATTTCGTTAATGGACCAGATCAACGAGGCTTTTGAAAAGGAGCGGGAATTTACGGCCAATGCCTCGCATGAATTTATGACGCCCATTAGTATATTACAAAACAAGATGGAAAACCTGCTTACTGAAGAATCGGCATCCGAAGCGGTACAGGAACACATTGTGGATATGATGAAAACACTAGAGCGGTTAAAGAAAATATCGCGTTCGCTCCTACTCATTTCGAGAATAGAAAATGAACAATTCTCCAAACAGGAAGAGATAGAACCACAAACACTCTTTAATGAAATAGTGGAAGAAATTGGCCATAGGCTCGAAGAGAAAAACATTCAGATCGACATCGACCTTAGCCATAACAAACGTTTAAGCAACATCAATCATGATCTTCTATTTCAGCTCTTTTATAACTTAATTAACAATGCCATTAAGTTTAACAAAGAAAATGGAAGTATACAGATTTCTGATCATCTCGAAAAAGGTTATTATTCCATTCAGGTTAGCGATAGTGGCCAAGGCATTAAAGCAGAAGATATACCACATGTATTTGACCGTTTTAAAAAAACCGGTCATGCCGAAAATGCGGGCTATGGCTTAGGGCTCGCCATTGTAAAAAGCATAGCGAATTACCTTAACTTAAAGGTTCAGGTGCATTCAATACCAGGGGAAGGAGCAAGTTTTAAAGTTATTTTCGAGGTATAAGATTAAAAATGTCATTTGTTACGTTTGATGTAGATTTCTACTGCAATGGTGACAACCACACAGATGGCAAGAAAAACTATTGTCCAAATCCTCATCGATTTGCCTTGATATATTCAAAATAAGCTTTTGCACTTGCTAAAAAATTCACTCTGTATAAAGCTAAAGAATAGATGATCAAACCGGTAAACAGGGGAATCTTGTTCTCAATTGCATTATCACTGAATATCGCTGGTATCAGAATCAACATACTCAGAGCAGTAAGTACACTAAAAAGATTTCGAGCCCAACTATAGCCTTTAAAAACCAGGTAGAGCATCAGTCCTGTTAGCACTAACCTAATAATTTGCACTACAAGTTTAGACTTATCTATTTGCCCCATGGCCACGTGATAAGTTACCAATACATATATGCTGAACAAAAGCATACTTGCCAATGAGCGAAGAATATCGTTCCTGCCCTTTTTTTCAAATTCATTCATGAGAAGCGTCAGTTTTTTTTCTAATAGACGAATATAATCATTAGCCAACCTTTCAAGAAATCAGAAAGCGAAAATGATTATATACTGCATTAAGATTAGCTTCGCTGAGCACTTCGTGGTTCCCGCCTGCGCGAGAATGACGACCAGTTTTTACAGTCTGTCATTGATAGCTTGTCGAAGGAACTGTTATATACGCTTTAATGTGGTTTCGACGAGCTCTCCGTAGGAGTCCTTTGGATAACATGACAGCATTTGAGGTAAAATCGCCTTTATGGTACAACTTGTTTTTCTTTGGCAATATTTCAACAGTCTATTCCATTTTAAGCCAGGTATACCCTTCTGCTTTGATCTTGATTTTAAGTTGAATTTTATGTGATGCATCTACTACATGGCTCGTTTTCTTTCCTGCTTCATCCGTTACGATTACATTACGGCTTATGCCCGCATAATATAAAGGAACAGAAATTACCCTTTCTATATCCTGATTTAAAGGATTATAAACCATTAACAAGCCTTTTGTTTTCAGGCTAGGGTTTACATGTAAAATACCATCCCAATCTCTGCCGTCGGCCCTGCGCAGGTGGATAATGTCGCTATTGAGAATATCGCGGTATTGTTTGTACCAATTGATTACACCTTTTACAGTTTCTTTGGTGGCTTCAGTATCATACAAACGGGGGCCACGATAACAGGCCTGCACCCCTGCCCCATAATACTGCATCATCAACTGTTTATAGTCCTTAAGGTGATCGGCAAGTGGCTCAAGTACAGCTTCTGCCCCTCCTCCCTGATAGGCGGTAAGTGGCACGAAGCCCCAGCCCATACTCGGTGTTTTCTCCCAGGTACCGTCAAAAATATTCTGTCTGTTCAAAATCATCTGGTTAGCCCTTGGCAACGAAAAATTCACTTCACGATAGCCAATTGCAATTTTATTGGTACCATCTAAAAAGTACCAGTCGGGTGCATTGATGTAAACACCCCGTTCATTTAGCCAATGGTAAAGTTCCTTTTGCATTTCCATCTGTGTCCATTGGCTATCGGCCAGCCCTTTGTGCCCCGGGTGTGTGGTTGAGGCACATACATCACCAGGGTAAGGTCCGTCGTTTTCCCAGATGTCGAATCCTGTTTTCTTGAAAAAATACTTGATTTTATCGCGATAACTCAAACCCCATTTACTACCAAAACACGGTGCGTTACCGAAAAAGGCACCTCCTGGTTTTCCAGTCAGCGGACTAATCACATCATCTTCATCACTAATTCTTCTGGAACTAAAAAGCGAATAACCGCCAATCTTTATATTTTTAGCATGGGCATATTCGGCAAGGTTTTTCCACTTCTGGATATTTAATGCGGTAGAATCTTCCATATTCAGGTGGCTTCCAAAACTTAAAATCAGCGCTTCGTATCCGGTTGCCGCACACTGATCAATGGCATTCTTTACCTGTTGATCGTTCTTGCTCACCAGGTGCATAAAGATCGGATTTTGAGTTGTCCACGGTGCAATAACGCGGTACATTTTACGAATGGCCAAACCCCGCCTTTCCCGATCATAACTATCCATTAAAAGCTCGTTGGTGCGGATGGAGCTCAAGACCTCGCCTGCAGCGAGTTTAACATTTACGCCCTTATCTGGGTATACTTCCAATAAACAAGGGGTGGTTTTGTCGTAATTCACTTGCGAGGTATAAAGGCTGTCCGCCTTCCAATGCGTACTCTGATCACTTAAACTGTACTTCATGGCATTGTTAAAGGCAAAATTACTTTCGATATAAATACCATGTGGTGTTTTCATTTTATCGGTACCACCTACAACAGCGCTTTCTTCTTCTACTACGCCGAGCACCTCATTTACCACCTGATCAATCTTGATTGGCGCATCCGTTTTATTCTCGACTGTTACCCATTTGGTCATCAATGGAAGTCCATCGTACAATGCATAATTTACCTTAACCAAAACACCGTTTAGTTTAGCGTCTGTGCTTTTATAAGTAAATGTTAATGTTTTGCCTGTTGGATTTTTCTTGTTGGCCGTCCACATGGAGCCTGGTGTCCATTTGATAAACTGCGGCAATGCTGTAATTTCATAACCCTTGAACTGAAAATCCCTTTCGTTCGCTTTCAAACTGGCCAGTATGCCAGTAGTAATGTAGGCATTTTCTGTCTGGCCACATAAACCACCAATATTGTATTTTTTGCCGTTAATGCTCACCTGGGCCTCTGGTTTAATTGACCGGAGCAGCTGCTCACCGGTAGTCAGGTTACGAAGATCGGTACAGGCCACATTTGGCGATAAGCGGAACACCCGCTTAAGCAGGCCATTGCTTAAAATAATATCTTTTTGATCTGCACTTTTAAAAACAGCTGCAGGGTGACCTTCTGCATGAACAAGCCAATCTACAGTACTCAAATTATCCAGGGAGCTTTTCCAAACTGGGATCTGCTGGGCTAAGGCTTCGGCAAACCCATAATTTAAAACCACCGCAAACAGCAATATAATTACTTTATAAAGTGGATGGGGATTACCTGCAGGCAATTTGGTTAGTTTTAAGGCGATTGTACTTTTCAGCCCTATTAATTTCAGCATATTCTTTGTTGTCAGTCATGCTAAAATATGGAAATTGCGGAGATTTTACGAACGTTTAATGTTTTATCAATAAATCGACTGAAACCCCTATAAATACCAACACAAGGCCAAATGTTAACGTTCCCAAGCTATAAGCGATAATTGCTTTTAAGTAGCTCGCCACTTTTTCCCCATTAAAAAACTGTGCTATCGCCCATGTGCTATAGACTGCTCCTGTAATACCCGAAACTTTCATGAAACTGATTTTGCTAAGTCCTTCAGCAATAGCAAAAAACGAAATGATTAACATGCCGGTTCCCATTACAAAGCACAGCAGGATCAATATTTCGAAGAAATTGTAGTTATATTTTTTAAAAAATAATTTTAACCACAAGGAAATGCAAACACCCATTAAAATATTTGCATAACCATAATGTCCCTGTACCCATTCGAAAATTAAACCGATGCTTGTTTTTTTTAGTTCCTTAAATTCAACATAACCTTCCTCGATATGGAAGAAATGACTAATTACGGTATGAATTAACGAGCTAACGATGATAAATATAACCGGTTTTACCAAACGACTGCGGTTCTCGGTAATGAATGTTCTGACATTTTGGCCGGGCCTGATGAGCAGTTCTTTTACGGTAAACAATATTCCTTTTTCGAAATGTAGAATATGTTGTATTTCGTGTAGGATATAGTGCGCATCTACCCTTTTAACATGCGCCGGCTGACCACAACGGCCGCAGAAATCATCATTTACAACATGACTGCAGTTTCTGCAATTGATTAGATCAGGATGCATATAATTTATTGATTAATATTTGTTGCATCACGTAATCTGATCTCATCATTTACCGATTTTAAGGAGATGTAGATAGGCAACCAGGTGATGGGTAGCACCATTGCTGGGATGAATAATACCAATTTTGCCTTGAGAAAAAACAAGGCTAAAGAAATAAGCACTCCTAATATGATAAATCCAATTAAGGCACCCTTTAACTTCGACTTGGTTTTATTTAATTCTGCCAAGCTTAATTCAGACCATTTTTTCATCATTCAAAATCTTTTCTATAAAAGTGAGCACAAAAATATTTTCAAGGACTACACTTTAGTGTAAATTTGCTTTTAAGCCATCCCTTAAATGAAAGACATCATTACCTCCACTTTGCTTACCAAAAATAAGGTTGAAAAAATATCAACCGAAGATCTTCAGCAGCAAGATTACATGGAAGCTATAAAAGCTTTTGCACGCTTAACCTACGAAAGCGTGTATATAATCGATTACGAAAAAATGGCGTTTGAGTATGTTTCAGAAAACCCTTTATTTTTATGTGGTTATTCGCCTAACGAAGTTTTGGATTTAGGTTATGAATTTTATTTTAAAAATGTAACTGAAAAGGATCTTGCATTATTGAGTCTGATTAACGAAGCGGGATTCGATTTTTTTGCCAAACTACCTAACGAAGAAAAAAAACACTATAGTATCACTTACGATTTTCATCTGATTAACCGGGAAGGTAAACCCACGTTGATTAACCATAAACTTACCCCCTTGTTTTTAACTGGCGAAGGTAAAATGTGGAAAGCGATGTGTATTGTCTCCATCTCATACCATCAGCAGGCGGGTAACATCTGCATTTACAAACAAGGCACCGATGAGCTGTGGGCGCTAAATATCGAAAGTAAAAGCTGGCAGAAATCAGAGAAACCAAAACTCAGCAAGAGGGAAATCGAAATATTGCAATTGCACGCCCAAGGTTTAACCATTAACCAAATTGCCAAAAAAATATTTGTCGCTCCTGATACCGTAAAGTATTATAGACGACGGATTTTTGAACGATTAGAAGTGAATAATATGGTTGAAGCACTTTCGCATGCAGTCAACAGCAAGATGATTTAGCTCATCCATTTTTTTACAATATTTTGGCCGGGAATTACCGCCCCGGCCAAAGTTTGACTTTATTGGCGATTGCTTTAAGCGTTCAACCCACCGTCGATTGTTAAAAACGAACCGGTGATGTATCTGGCTTCTTCGCTTGCAATAAAGCTTACAAATGATGCAATATCTTCTACTGTACCATATTCTGGCAAAGCCATACGGGTTCTCAAGAAATCAGCCAATGGTGTATCTGCGGGATTCATATCCGTATTGATTGGTCCGGGCTGAATCAGGTTTGCCGTAATTTTTCGGGCACCAAGATCGCGTGCTAAACCGCGTGTAAAACCCTGAAGTGCCGATTTACTCATGGTATACAAAGTGGTTTCAGGGCCAAGAGCATTATCACCCATATTGCTGCCAATGGTAATGATCCGACCGCCTCCGGGCATGCCTTTTACCGCAGCCAAAGCCGCCACAAAAACTGCTTGTACATTAACGGCCATAATTTCGTTATAATCTTCAAGTGTATGTTCTTCAAAGGCTTTGCCAATGTAAATACCGGCGTTATTTATCAGGATATCAATGTGGCCAAAATCGGCAATTGTTTTAACCACTGCGCCAGTTACTTCAGCTGGTACAGTACTGCTTGCCTTTATTGCCACAGCAAGCCCACCTGCGGATTCAACCTCAGCCACTACGGCCGAAGCTTTTTCTGGTGAATTAGCATATGTAAATACCACTTTTGCACCTTCTGCGGCTAATCTTTTTACAATTGCTGCACCTATGCCCCGGCTTCCTCCTGTTACCAAAGCAATTTTATCTGTTAGTTTTTTCATCTGTATTTTTTAAATTTTATGCTAAAGTAGAAGAGATACTTTACATTTGCAGGTAAGCAGCAAATTGTTAGGTACTAACAAAAAAGTAAGAAATGAGGAAAGAAACATCAACCAATGCTTTGAACGAAAAAATGATGATCGACAGTTGTGGCATGTCCTCGTCGCTGGCGGTAATCGGCGGAAGGTGGAAACCCGCTATATTGTGCCGCCTTTCTTATGGTACCATGCGCTATGGTGAACTTAAAAAAGACATTATCGGCATATCAGAAAGGATGTTGGTGGCGCAGTTAAGAGAACTGGAAAAAGACCAGATTATTACCCGGGTTGTTTTTCCGGAAGTACCGCCAAGGGTAGAATACCGCCTTACCGATTTGGGCCGTACCATGAAACCAATGCTGGATGCGATGTCTGACTGGGGCAATAGGTACCGGAAGCACATTAACCAAACACAAAATTTATCTACTAGCGTATTGCAAGACAAATAAATTTTCAATAAAAATAATATCCCTTTTTTCGACTGACAAACAGCTGTCATAGGCCAGTCTTAGTTTTGTTCTATTAAATTAATATAACAAGAAGTCAGCAACTATGATTACTAAAAGCGAATTACTACAGCATTGGTTAGGCCACAGAAAACTAACCAGAAAAACCATTGAAAAATTTCCCGAGAAAGAATTATTCGAATTTTCGGTCGGTGGAATGAGGCCTTTTTCTTCATTAATTAAAGAGTTGTTATCCATTAATGTTCCGGGTTTAAAAGAGATGGTCACCAGAGAAACAGCTCCTTTTAGTCATGATCTTCCGTTTAATAACAAAGAAGAGCTACTAGCAAAATGGGATGAGGATACCCCAAAAATTGTGGAATACTTTAACCAAATCTCTGAAGATCAGCTTCACGAAACAATTAAATTATTCGGGCAGTACGAGTTTTCGATCATTAGCCACCTTTTGTATTTCATTGATAACGAAATACATCACCGCGGGCAAGGTTTTGTATATTTAAGGGCCTTAGGCATTGAGCCTCCATTTTTCTGGGACCGTTATTAAAAAGCAGGAGACTGTATCATAAAGGCTATTTCACCTCAGATGCTGTCATGTTGTCCAAAGGACTCCAATGGAGAGCCTGTCGAAAAGTTTTGCGAGACATTTACACGGTTACTCCGATTGTCCACCGTTAATGAGCTCCAATAGAAAAATCGTCATTGCGAGGAGGAACGACGAAGCAATCTTTCATGCGAGTTGCTCCTTGCCATAAAAGATTGCTTCGTCGGCTAAAAAAGCTTTCTCGCAATGACGATACTTTGAGGGGATTTATTGTCTTTTAAATTCCACCTTCATTTTTATAAAATAAATTATCCCTCAGGATGACAACTCTATATTTATGATACAACCTCTTTGTTCTTTATTCTCTTTAAACCAGCTTCCATTATTTCAATCAATTCGTTGTTTAAATGAGCTGGTTCTATAATTTCAGCAACATCAACAAATTTAACAAACCAGCGCACAAAAGAAACAACAGAAAGGGAACAATCGAAATACATGACCACAAAATCACCTGAAATTTCTTCGCCTGTAAATCCAAAAATCTGCCGTTCCCAATATAGAAAATGTGCGTACTTCCGGTCTACCAGGATTTCGACTTTCATCATATTTTCAGATAGACTTTTATCCCTGAATTCGTTAATTGGCGGGTGTGTAATGGTGAAGTTGTCCTGGAGTACTACAACTTTTTTAATCCTGTCTAATCTAAAATTGCGGTAATCTTTTCTTAAATGGCAATAGGCTAAAAGATACCAAAGACTATGCTCGTAGAATACACCGATTGGCTCTACAGATCTGCCTATCGTGTGAATATCGCCGCTTTTGAGGTAATCGATATGCGTTATTTTTTTCTTTAAGGTACTGTTGAGTAAAACATCGATAATGTTCGGCAGGTAATCATTAGATTTAAAGTCGTTTTTAAGATGTATGGCATCTTCTAAATGCAGGAAATCTCTTTTTTGATTCACCTGAAAAGAGCTTTTTATTTTGATAAGTGCTGCCTCAAAATGTTTTTTAACAAATTGGGTTTCGTGTTTCTGCATCACTTTTTCGGCAACCATTAAGCTGAGAATTTCTTCCTGACTAAACCTTGACGGCTGTAGCCTAAACCCTTCCATAATCGAATAGCCAGATCCCAATTCATTTACGATCGGAATACCGGCAATCTCAAGGGCTTTTAAATCCCTATAAATTGTCCTTAAACTGATTTCGAATCGCTCTTGTAATTCTGCTGTAGTTACTACAGATTTAGATTGCAATAGAAAAAATATCTGTAATATCCGGTCAAATCTTTTGGTAATATCCATTTTTAAAAATGTAGGGTATTTAATTAAACAGCTAATTTAGATGGTTTGCCCCCTAGCGGGAGAAACTGTTTAGGCAATATGTTTTCTGATGAAGATTTTACAACTTCAAGAATTCTGTTCTGCCGGGTTTCTGCTTTTTTTGCCATTACGATCCATTGCAGAATGGCTTTCTTAGCGGATTTACTTAGGCCAAGAAAAAAAATCTTTGCGTCTTTACTGTTTTTAAATTCTAAGGCTAAATCTTTAGGTATTTTAAGTGTCTCTACTGCATCCAAAGCTGTCCACGACCCATTTTGTTTGGCCTTTTTAATGGTTTCTAAACCTACTTTTGCGATAAGTTTTTGTGCCAACAGCCGCTTTACCTTTTCCTTATTGATTTTCGACCAAATGCTATTGGGTTTCCGTTTACAGAAAAACTGCATAAACCTCTCCTTATCTATGGGCTTTCTTATACTGTCTATCCAGCCGAAACAAAGGGCCTCATCTACAGCTTCGCTCCAGGTAATGCTTGGCAAACCAGAACCTTTTTTGCCATAAACAAGCCATACTGACGATTTAAGCTCATGATGGGCGGCTAACCAATCCCGCCATTCTTTGATGTTGACGGGACAAAATGTTCCTATATCTTTTACTTTGTTTTCCAATATTTCACAATTAATAAAATAATTTTCAGGAACAATTGATCCATCAATTATTTTAAACATGCAGCAAATTTAGCAGGCCGAGTGACAACCCTATGGCAGTTGTGATTTTATCTTTTATAAAAACCCTTAAAAAACAATTTTTATTCAGTTTGAGCCATCAGCGCTCTGGATAATAGATTTCAAAGGCAATAAACATAATGAACGTAATCGATATTAAAGAAAAGGCTGGCCACGCAACAGCGGAGACAGTAGAATACTAAGTTTACGATGAAAAGGTAAGCCTTAAGTACAAGCAACCAATTTGTGCTGCGTTTTTAAAATGATGGTGCAACAGGAGTCAGACCTTATAATGATTGATGTATTAAATATAGGCAATGGTTACAATCACCATCCAGATCAAGCTAAACACACCTCCAAAATAAAACATTGGCATGTTTTGTTTCAAGTTTTTCTTAATCAAGGCAGCATAAATGATCCAAACAAAAAAGGCAATAAAATATAGCGGAGCTGCAAATAATAACATAAGATTAAATTGGTAATCAAATATAGCCATTTAATTAATTGAAGCCATAAAATTGGCAAAAGTAAACGATCTACAGCGCAACCATAACGCCAAAATTCCAGCCTAACCAACCTTGTGCACCGTTTTTAAAATGATGGCTCCAGGCAGGCGCCACTTCCTTTTTATAATTTTCGGCAGGAATAGCTCCTCCCTTCACGTAATAGGAATACGCAGGTCCTGCAACAAAAGCAAGTCTCGACAAAGCATTAAACTGCAGGTTTGCTTGTAGCCTGTAGAGGTTGTTTACTTCTTCAAAATTGCCGAGATATATGGATTGAATTGTTCCTTCGGCGGAGATAGCAAAACGTTTGTTTAATATAAAATCATGGCCAAGGCCTAATCCAAAAGTAAATGCTTGGGCAGTATCTGAAAAATTTTTACCTGCAATTAATAAGGTATATAATTTGGCATTTCCTGTTTTAAAGGCGATGTTGGTATTGATTACCTCGTTGTTATATACTGTTATTTTGCGATAGCCATTATTGGACAGGTTGATCAACCCGATACTGATACCCGATGATGAATCCGCCAGATTCACCACAGCCAGTTGAAAACCGTCCATGTTTTTAGCTTGATTAACCAATCCGGCAAGCTGCATACCCTTTAAACGGCCTGAGGTTTTATTCAATACACCTGCCAGCTGAACTCCTGTGGTATTTTTGCTTACATTAATCAGTCCGGCTACCTGCGCGCCTTTAACATCTTTGCCTGCAAGGTTGCCTACCCCCGCCAATTGCAGCCCCCTTACCTTACTTTCTACCCTGTTTAACAAACCGGCCACCTGTACACCATCCATATTGAGATTTACATCGTTGTACGCGCCTGAAAATTGAGTACCTTTTACCGATCCACCTACTACATTGAACAAACCCGCCACCTGAATCTTTTTAATATCGCCTTTGGTTAAATTAAACGCACCCGCTACTTCAAAGCCATTTGTTCCGGCAGTATAACCACCAAGTATATTTAAAGACGCCTTGTTTACTACACTAGAGCTCATGCTGCCATGCGAACTTAAGCCAGGGGTAAACGATGCCTGAAATGGTGTCTGTGCCAAAAAATCAGGAATATTCAGGTTTTGGATGCGTTGCTTTGAGGAAAGCAAAAAACGCCATACGCCACGTCCACCAAAAGTATTGGTGAAAAATGCACCTTTTTCTCTGTCCGGATCTTCGTATTTCTCAGGTTTTATATTGATGTCAGCCAGGAAAACCAGGGCTGTATCGCGATAGGTTTCTTTACTTGCCGTTAAAATTACGCCACTGTGCTCGCCCCTAAAACGCAGGGTAAAATAACCATTGTTATCTGTAAGTGCAGCCTGAAGCAGCTTTTTTTCGTAAACACTGGCCTGTTTAACCTTATTGCCTGTTCTGGTATCAACCACATAACCGCTTATTGCATATTCATTATCGCCATTTGCAATGTGCGCTGCTTCTATTGTTAAATGATTTACGGCATAACGAAGAATAATGTATCCGGCATTTTCTTTATAATCTACCTTACCATCAAATAGCCGATCTAAAACCTCGCGTACCGGAACATTTTTAACATTAAGGCTAACCAGACTATCCTGTCGGAACAGCACACCATTGTAAGAAAAATAGAACCCGCCAGCTTTGCTGATCATCTGCAAAACATTGCCAACCCGTTCCTGCTTAACATTTAAGCTTACTCCTTTGGATAAATTCCTTCTATAATCGACTGTGGCAACCTGTGCGCAACAATAGCCCGAAATAAAGAGTAATAAAATAATTAGTCTTGTCTTCATTAGTTTTTAGCAGACAACAAAATGGCGTTGCCGTTACGGGATAACTGTAAATTTAAGGTTTGGCAGATAATTTCAAGATTCTGGTTTACCGATCCCATTTTTAAAGTGGTATTAATTGTTAAGCCTTTAATCTTTTCATCCAAAGTAATGTTGCTTCCATAAGCCTCATTCAAAGTAACTATCAGCTTGGATAAAGAAATGTTATTCGCCTGAAATAGATTGCTACGATAGTAATTGTAAAGCTGATCAGTACTTTGTTCTTTTACCAGTTTACGGGTATTGCCGTCGATGTGGATTTTTTCGCCCTTATAAAGCTTAATTTCATCATTGGCCAGGCGAACCTTTACAATTCCGGTTTCTACGTTAATTTCGGTATCCTTTTTTATATGCTTAATATTGAAGGACGTACCCACTACTTCTACACTTATCTTTTCGATATCGATTACAAAAGGATGCGTTTTATCTTTGGCCACATCAAAAAACACATCACCTTGTTCCAATTTCAGTTTTCTGTTGTTTTTAAAGTTAGCGGCATAGCTTATTTTGGTGTTCTTGTTTAAGGTAAGCGCCGATCCATCAGGTAAGGTTTCGGTACGTACCTGGTAGGTAGCCGTGAGTTCAGTATATTTTCCGGGGCCATATAAACTATATGCGATCCATCCACCAACGGCAATAAACAAAACTGCTGCTATCCTTAGCCAAACTTTAGCAACATTTAACCGCTTAACGTTGTTACCTTGCGGTTTTAAATCTGCTCTTCTCGCCTTAAAACTTGTCCATGCCTGCTCTTCATCCCTTTTGTTTTCGTTTTTTAGGGTGTTGCTTACCTGCCAGATGGTTTCTAACTGCTTAAAATGCTTTTTATTGGCCTCGGCAGCGGTTAACCACTTTTCTACCTTTTCGTTTTCTTCTATAGTACTTTCGTTTAGAAGAACCTTTATCAATAATTCATCAGTCATGCGCTTTCTTCTAATTAAAAAAATCGTTGTAATCCCATAATCCGAGTAAAATAAACACCAGGAAATCGGCAAGTTTTAGTCTTAAAATCCTTAAAGCCTTTCCCATTTGATTTTCTACCGTTTTGATCGATAGACCTAAATGATCGGCAATTTCGCGGTATTTCAATTCTTCGAACCTGCTCATTTGGAAAATGGTGCGGCATTGTTCTGGTAAATGGTTCAGGGCATCTCTTAAATGCTGCTGTAGTTCAGTAAATTCGATTTTTGCAGCAGCAGGTTCATGTTCTGTATTCATGGTGTGTACCGTAAATTCCTGGTATTTGCTTTTGGTTTTTTCCTGTTTAATGTAGTTTAAACTATCGTTATAAACACATTTGTAGAGGTATGCTTTTATAGATTGTATTTTAAGGCTTTCCCTTTTTTCCCAAAACTTTAAGAACATTCCCTGTACAATTTCTTCAGCAACATCTTCATCTTTTAAAATCACCTGAGCATAAGCGTGCAGTGCATTGTAATGCGTTTTGAACAAATGTCCAAATGCGGTATCATCATGGTATTGATGGCTGATCTCGGAAGCTACTGCTGTTAATTCCACGGGTTTAATTGTAATCAAATATATAGGTTTATAATTATTGATTTTGAATGAGAGAGAAGACAATAATTGAATGAGAGAAGGATGGAATGATTGAATGTTAGATAGTGCGCAAATCCAAAATTCAATCATTCAAAACTCAATTATTTATCTTAAAAACTAATTGCCAAACCACCTGTATAACCTAAAAACAGGGCATGTAAGGTATTGTCTTTTCTATCCCAGCTTTTCACATAGTGTTTCTGTAGGTTTTTTCCTTCTTCGGTATTGGTTGATACAAAATTGAACGATGGGCCTGCAAAAATTTCTAAATTCTGACCTATCCTAAGCGAAGGCAGTAACTGAAAGGTAGATTTGAAATAATTGCCACGTTTAAAGTTTTGTAATGAACCCGAGGTAAGTTCTGCATTTAGCCTAAAGTGTTCTGATTGAAAAAAGTGAGCCCCTAAACCTGCTTCGAAAGCATAAACCTCATCTTTATTTTTAAAGTTATAACCAGCGCCGATAATACCGTATAATACTTTCCCGCCCGATCTGAATATAGCCATGGTCGTTAAATTCTGGTTGGTAGTTAAAGCAATGCTTTTCTCGCCATTTTTAACAATATTGATAATCCCAATCGGATAATCGCTGCTATCGGCCACGTTAATAAAACCGGCAAGCTGAACGCCTTTCACTTTCCTTGCCACATTGACAAAACCTGCAATTTGCGATCCTTTTACATCGGCGGCTTTATTCATAAAACCTGCAACCTGCACGGCAGAAACATTTCCCGAAGTCAAGTTCATAAAACCAGCTACCTGCGCACCACTGTTTTCTTTTGAGATATTGGCGAAACCTGCAATAGCGGCGCCATTCCCTCCACCACAAGTATTGATAAAACCTGCAAACTGTGCCCCACTTGCTTTGCCACCTATGTGGTTAGAAAAACCTGCAAACTGTGTACCGCTTGCATTTTTACGCACGATATTGGAAAGGCCTGCAAATGAAAGCCCTTTTTCTGCTGCCGAAACACCAACCAAAGCGTTTAAAGAAAATACATTTGTATCTAGTGTTGCATGGGTTCCGTTTGTGCTTACCGGGTATACAAAACCAACATTTACTTTACCTTTTTTGCCTTCCTGCGCAAAACCATTTAAACCTGTGCTTAATAATATAGCTAAACCCAATGCTTTAACACCAGATGCTTTTTTGAAATTGATGCATGCCGTAAAGCAGTTTTTAATTTTTGTCGAAGTTGTGTCCATTTCTGTCTAATTTTAAAATGAGACAACAAACACGACACTTACCCCTACGTGCAGAAAAAAAAATACTTCTTGCTCCCTAATATTATTAAAAGTCTTTTTTTAACAGCTGAAAATGATAAATTAAAAGTTCACTAGCATAATATAAACGCCTAAATCAGCTATAATATTGATCTCACCAAACCGCCTTCCACCCTAATGGCAGCCCCATTGGTTCCGGAGGCTAACGGACTTACATAAAAAGTAACGGCATTTGCAATTTCACTCACATCAAGAAAGCGTTGCAGTAAGGAAGTAGGCCGCATGTTCTTAAAGAAATCAGCTTCTACCTCAGCAATAGTGATGTTTCCATTTTTGGCTAAATCTTCAATAAAAACACCTACCCCTTTTGATTTGGTAGGGCCTGGCAAAATTGAATTGACGGTTACCCCGGTACCTTGGGTTAATTCTGCCAAACCTCGGCTAACCGCCAGCTGTGCAGTTTTAGTCATGCCATAGTGGATCATTTCATCCGGGATAAACACGGCCGATTCGCTGGAGATAAAAATAATCCTCCCCCAATTTTTCTTTAACATCTTAGGGAATAGTTGTCGCGACAACCTGATTCCACTCATTACGTTAACTTCGAAAAACCTAAACCAATCGTCATCACTGATCTCTTCAAAAGCTTTAGGTTCGAAAATACCTGCGTTGTTGATCAGAATATCTATCTCCGGAAGTTTATCGATCAGGTCATTTACTTCATCGGCTTTCGAAAAATCAGCAGCTATTCCTGAAATAAATTCTTTCCCTGCAATACCTTGCAACGATTTGACTGCATCGTCTACACTGCTTTGCGACCGGCCATTGATAATTACTTTTACACCTTCTTTTAATAAACTTTCGGCAATTGCGAATCCGATCCCAGCGGTTGAGCCGCTTATAAAAGCCGTTTTATGCTTTAACTGTAAATCCATTTTTCCTTTTTAATAATGTTTATACCAAAATAATTATTGCCCTAGGGTTATACAAACTGAACAAATTTTTGGATAAAAAGTGTCATAGGAATATGCTAAAATGAATGGCAAGGCTACAAAAATCGGTATTGTTTCGAACACGAACAGGTTAAAGCAAGAAATGCCAAAATAGCCTCCCTTATTATCTGCCGTTGAAAAAAGAGACCGCTGTAATTAGTGAAGAAATAACTAGTTATTGATTTGCCTTCTGATCCTGGATAAAGATTGCGGCGTGATGCCCAAATAAGAAGCTACATCTGTTAATGATACGCGCAGGGCAATATCTGCCTGACGGGCAACAAACAATCGGTATCTATTGGCAGAATCCTGCCCTAAATAGGCATTTCGGATATTGATCTTGTCTATTAAAGCTTGTTGTGTAATCTGATCAATAACTGTTTTAAGATATGGCACCTGTTCGTAAAGTTTCAAAAGCGCTGTTCTGCTAACGCCTAAGACCTCGCAATTGCAGGCTGCCTGTATACACTCCTCTGCCGGTATCTGCTTATGGAAACTATTCAATATCGTACAAAACTGGTTTTCCTTTAAAAAATAATGGGTCACTTCATTCCCCTTTTCATTTCGGATAACAATCCGGAGTACGCCCTCAACAATAAAAAAAAGTTCTTTGCTAATACTTCCAGGCTGGGAGAGCGCTTCTCCTTCTTTAAACATTTTGGGATTAAAGGCTTCCAAGATATACTGTTCTTCTGCTGCCGAAATTTGATGGTAGAGTTTCAGGTAGCTGATAAGTTTGTTCGGCATTGGAATTTATATATGATATGGAATTAAGTTGAACAAAAATACAGGTTCAGACCGTTTTTACCAATTGGTAAGTGAATTGGTTGTTGATATCTCAAAATTTGCACTTCAATTTACAACATCATGAAAATAAAAGCAAATGAATTTACACTGAAAGGAAAAACAGTGATCATATTAGGTGGAAGCTCAGGCCTAGGTTTTGCAACCGCACAGGCCGCAGCGCACGATGGCGCAAAAGTGGTAATCGTTTCTGGTAATGAAAACAGGATTAATGAGGCGTTAAAATCCTTACCCGAAAACTGCAAAGGTTTTGCCGTAGATCTGAGTAAAGAAGAAAACATTAAACAGTTTTTTAATTCAGTCGAACCTTTCGATCACCTGGTATATACCGCGGGAGAAAATATAGTATTGAATACGATTAATGAAACTAGCCTGGAAGATGCCCGTCAGTTTTTTACATTAAGGTATTGGGGTGCTTTTGCTGCAGTTAAATATGCAGCAAAAAAGATTAAGGCAGGCGGTTCCATTAATTTAACAGGAGGTATTGCCAGCCCAAGACCAAGTGCCGGCTGGGGCGTAGCGGCAAGTATTTGCGGCGCGATGGAAGGTTTTACCCGTGCAATGGCTGTAGAACTGGCACCAATACGCATAAATTCGGTATCGCCAGGTGTGGTTAAAACCAATTTATGGAACAGCATGAGCGATGAGGATAGAAATAACCTCTATGTTGGTGTAGGTGAACGTTTACCTGTAAAGCGCGTTGGAGAAGCCGGAGATATTGCACAGGCTTTTTTATACACCATGAAACAACAATACGGCACAGGGCAAGTAATTGTGGTTGATGGTGGTTCGGTATTGGTGTAAACCACAATAAAAAAATCGTCATTTCGATCAGCGTGTAACGTGTCTGGAAACCAGATAGTGCTTAGCGAAGCTAAATCATTGAGATCTTCCATTTCATTTCCTTTCCGATAGCGCTCGGATCGAGATGACGACTTTCCGCAACTCCAAAACATCACATCATTTGCCTTTTTAATGCTTTAAGTTGCGTGGCCAATAATACCCCTCCAAGTGCAGCGGTGAGAAAAATAGCTTCAAAAATCAACAATCGTTTCTTCTTTTTAAAGCCGCGGTAAAAAGTATGTGCTGCAATAATTCCCAGGCCAACAAAGTCTATGTCTCTTTGTACCCTTTTCGACGAATCTTTACTTTTAATCAGCGCAATGCGCAATAATTTATCAATTAAACTGATGTTTTGAGAAACACCTTTTCTAATCTGTGCTTTACTTGCCGAAGCGCCCAATTTCTTGGCCGCAGTTTGTAATCCAGTAGTGGTGATCTCGTTAATCAATTGTGCTTTGGTATCTTTTTTTTCCATATTGCTTCTATAGGTCCTATTATTTCAACCCGATATAAAGGGATATGGTTTTGATTATTTGAGAATGATTTGGATAGCCATTGTTATTTAAGAGAGAATCACCAGATCGATGTCTTTCATTGCCAGGTTTTTCAATAAACCATTAAAAACTGCAGTACGCAGAATGACCTGAAAAATATTAAGATGGGGTTTCCCAATACAAATGGTGGTAACTTCTTTCTCGTTGGCAATATCGATGATGGTTTTGGTTATCGCATTACTCTTTACTTTGATTACTTCCGCCCCAAGTTCGGTAGCCAGTTTAAAATGATTAATCAGATGGCGCTGTTTATTGAGTTTAATACGTTCCATGCTTTCACTATCGCTCTGCACATACAGTACAATCCATGGCGATCGGTAATAGGAGGCCAGCCTTGCTGTTTTCCGGATCACCACTCCTGCGGTTTCTGCATTAGAAGAAATACAGGCTAAAAAACGTTCAGGCCGAAGCTTGATTGATTTTGGAATTTCGGTTTGGATTTTCCGTTCTACCTGGTGCACCACTTCTTTTAAGGCCAGTTCGCGCAACTGAAGAATTTTATCAGACTGAAAAAAATTGCCAAGTGCCCTTTCAATTTTTGATTGATCGTAAATTTTGCCTTCTTTAAGGCGGGTAACCAATTCGTCGGCGGTAAGGTCGATGTTTACGATTTCATCGGCAATTTCCAATATCTTGTCTGGGATACGTTCAGTAACCACTATTCCGGTAATCTGCTCAATTTCCTCATTAATGCTTTCCAGGTGCTGGATATTAACAGCCGAGATCACACTGATCCCCGTCTCAAGCAGATCGAAAACATCTTGCCAGCGTTTAGTATTTTTGCTGCCCTCGGCATTGGTATGAGCAAGTTCATCAACAATAACGATTTCAGGATGGCGGTTCATAATTCCTTTCAAATCCATTTCTTCGATTTCCTTGCCTCGATAAAAAATTTTCCTTCGCGGAATAATGGGAAGGCCTGCAACAAGGGCTTCTGTTTCTGCTCTTTTGTGGGTTTCAACATAGCCGATACAAATGTCTACCCCATTCCGCAGCAGCGCATGAGATTCCTGAAGCATACGGTATGTTTTACCCACACCGGCACTCATGCCGATATAAATTTTGAGCTTTCCGCGCCTGGATTTTTTAACCAGATCCAAAAAATGCCTGACCGATTCTTCTTTTTGTTCTTCTTCCATGATGTTTTACCAGATAACAGCCATTATTTCTTTTTCTATCAATATGGTGATGGCAACAATCATAACAAGGGTGAATAATACCATCATAAATTTAAATGAAATCTTTCTGGAAATCAGCTTGATCTGTGTTTTTGATGCATTGTTTTAATATCAAAATCATATAATCTGTCACGTTGTCCAAAGGACTCCTACGGAGAGCCTATCGAAACGCTTTACCATACACTCTTGCTAGTCCTTCGATAAGCTACCATTGACATTATTTTACAAATCGCTATTAATCAGCATTTTAATCGATTTTACATTTCCATCCAGCTAGGCCATAGCACGGTATCTCCGTTCTACTAAAACCCGGCCTAACAAATTTTTCGGACTGCACTGTCCTAGCCGCACAACTGCCGTCAAAAGAAAAATTTTCAGCCGGCATTTTTTGTTTTTTCATGGGCTTTTATGTTTTCAATGGCATTCAAGCTAGCTACGCTGGTCTTTTTGATGCCAAAAAGAAAGAGCCCTTCGGCGGCGGCGAGCCGAGGCAAGACTGCGCCGTAGGCCAAGAAAAAACAATTGTACGTCACTCATATTGATTTTTATAAATAAATTATCCCTCAGTATGACAAATCTTAAAGAGTAATCGTCATTCCCGCGCAGGCGGGAATCTTAACGCACAACACATTAGCATTAAGATTATCTTCAATGAGCACTGCGTGGCTCCCAATCGAGTTGGGAATGACGAACCGCGTATTAAAACGAAACCGCAATACTCGCTGTAAGGGCTGCATTCGCATTTACCGCAGCGCCTTCTCTTGCAAATATTTTGTCTTTACTTTCATAGGCTTTTCCTTCCAATCTGATTACTGCATTTGCTATGGGCGAATAATCAAGGTTTAACGAGTAACCCTTGGTTTTAAAACCTTCTGGCGTTCCGGTTGCAATAAAAATTCCGTTTTTATCTTCGTAATATTCGAACCTTCCGGCAACAGCCCATTTTGGTGCAAATTTATATTGTAGAATTGCCACTGGTGAGATCACCTCATTTTTATCATCGCTGCCTTTTTGTTTCTGCTGCGTTCCGTAATCAAATCCAAGGGTTACACCAAATTTATCGGTAAGTTGAAAGATGCCATAAATGTTGTGGTAAAACCTATTTACCCTAACCGAATCAACGCCCTCCGTTCCAAGATAATTGCTGTAGTTTACCGTAATCTTAGCTGTAGGTTTCCAACTTAATTGAAGTCCGCCTGCGGGCTTGTCGTTTCCATTTTGGCGGGTAATGCGCTGCCATCCATTCAGGTAAAGTGCTGTTGCTGTAAATTTGCCATCTTTGGTACCATAGGTAATTTTCGCACCCGACTCGTAATAAGGGGTATTCTCTGAAGAAATATTCCTGGTGAGTACCCAACAGTCTTTCGAAACCGCACCTTCAAAACCAATATGCGAAGAAAAGATTCCAGCGTCAATCCAAAGGTTTTCCGACTTCGATAATTTTACGCCTGCATTGGCCTCGAAGATATTTTTTAATACCCCAGGTTCGGCAGTAAGATTGGCATTGGCATAAGTTCCGGCCATGACTGCTAAGTTTGCGCGGATATTTCCTGTATCGTAGGCGGCTTTAATAAATCCAAGGTTCAGGTTTACCTCGTTTGCACGGTTATGTGAATAAATAAAACCCGGGCGGTTATGATCGGTTGGTTTGTTAAAATCGTATCCATAATAGGCCTCAAGGTAACCCGTTACTTTAATTTTAGGTTCATCCTGTGCTTTTGCAAAAAATGTGGTGGTAAGTGTAGCGGCAAGTAATAATAATTTTTTCATCTGTATTCTATTTATTTTATCTGATTGTTTTATTGGGTAAAGTATGGCGCGATCGTCATCTCGACTGAAGTGCAACGGAATGGAGAGATCTAATAAATGAAATTTCAAAGATCTCTCTACTACGGTCGAGATGACGATTTATCGCTAAACCACCATTTAAAGCTCATCCAGCGCAAGGTTTAATTTCAACACATTTACCGACGAAGGGCCGAAAACGCCCATAAACGGTTTAAGGGTATTCATGGCAATAAGTTCTTTCACCTTTTTCGCGTCTATATTTCTGGCTTTTGCTACCCTCTGGATCTGAATTGCAGCACCTTGCTCGGAAATATTTGGATCAAGCCCGCTTCCTGATGCAGTAACCATATCGGCAGGGATATCTGATTTTTTGATGCCCGGATTGTATTTTAATAAGGTATCAATACGCGACTGCACTTCCTTTAAATAATCAGGGTTGGATGGCCCTTTGTTAGAACCTGCAGAACCTGCTGCATTGTAAGCAACTGCCGATGGTCTTCCCCAGAAATACTGCGGTTTGCTAAACGATTGACCCAACAAAGCATAGCCGACTGTTTTACCATTTTTGGTGATTTTTTCTCCTCCACCGTTTCCTTTAGACATTTTGCCAATAAAGGCCACAGTGATTGGATATACTACGCATAACAGTACCAATAGGACTAGGGTTAAGCGGATGGATTGAATGATATACTTTTTCATTTTTATATTCTTTTAATTTTTTATTCGATTCGTCATTCCCAACTTGATTGGGAATCTTAATGCAACAGATTTAAGATTCCCGCCTACGCGGGAATGACGAATACTTTACACAAATAAGCCAACCAATAAATCGATTATTTTAATCCCAATAAATGGGGCTACTACCCCACCAATACCATATATAAATAGGTTTCTACGCAATAAAGCAGTTGCGCCGATAGGTTTGTAGGCCACACCTTTTAGTGCCAGGGGAATCAGAATTGGAATAATGATGGCGTTAAAAATCACAGCCGACATAATTGCCGATTCTGGTGAGTGCAGCCCCATAATATTCAGGCTTTGTAAGGCAGGAATTGAAGCGATAAACAATGCCGGAACAATGGCGAAATACTTGGCCACATCATTCGCAATGGAGAAAGTGGATAGTGTACCACGTGTAATTAGCAACTGTTTACCAATTTCTACAATCTCGATTAGTTTAGTTGGGTCGTTATCCAAATCAACCATATTACCAGCCTCTTTTGCAGCCTGTGTTCCACTGTTCATGGCTACACCAACATCTGCCTGTGCTAAGGCAGGCGCATCATTGGTCCCATCCCCCATCATTGCTACCAGTTTACCTAAGTTCTGTTCGTCTTTGATGTAGTTCATTTTATCCTCGGGTTTGGCCTCAGCAATAAAATCGTCAACACCAGCTTTCTCGGCAATATATTTAGCTGTTAATGGATTATCACCCGTAACCATCACGGTTTTCACACCCATTTTCCTTAAACGTTCGAAACGTTCGCTGATCCCTGGTTTAATGATATCCTGTAATTCGATTACGCCAAGGGCTTTTTCATTTTCAGACACCACAAGCGGCGTACCTCCATTGGTAGCAATGGCCTTTACATGATTTTCGATATCGGAAGGAAAAATATTTCCAGCTTTTTCTACGATATTCCTGATCGAATCGAAAGCCCCTTTTCTAATTCTTCTTCCATCAAGGGTATCTAATCCGCTTGAGCGGGTTTCGGCAGTAAATTTGATAAAAGTATATCCATCAGGTGTTCCGGCAGATTTAATACCCTGCTCAGCAGCCAGTTCTATGATTGATTTTCCCTCTGGGGTTTCATCGGCCAAAGAGCTCAGCAAACAGGCATCAGTAAAAGCTTTAATGTTTACACCTGCTGTTGGATAAAAATTGGTCGCTTTACGGTTACCAATAGTGATCGTTCCGGTTTTATCTAAAAGCAATACATCAATATCACCCGCAGTTTCTACCGCTTTACCCGATTTGGTAATTACATTGGCTCTTAGCGCCCTGTCCATTCCAGCGATACCAATGGCAGATAAAAGTCCGCCTATGGTGGTTGGGATCAGACATACAAACAGCGAGATCAGTGCGGCAATGGTAATCGGCGTATTGGCGTAATCGGCAAAAGGTTTCAGCGTTACACATACGATGATAAATACCAGGGTAAAACTGGCCAGTAAAATGGTTAAAGCGATTTCGTTTGGTGTTTTCTGACGCGATGCCCCTTCAACCAAGGCGATCATCTTATCTAAAAAGCTCTCGCCGGGAGCTGTACTCACCTGAACTTTAATCTCATCAGACAATACTTTTGTACCACCTGTTACCGACGATTTATCACCTCCGGATTCGCGGATTACAGGAGCAGACTCGCCGGTAATGGCCGATTCGTCAATAGTGGCAATACCTTCAATAATCTCTCCATCAGTTGGAATGGTATCCCCTGTTTCACAAAGAAACACATCGCCTTTTTTTAACTGGTTGGATGAACGGATTTCGATGGTTCCGTTGGCCAAAAGTACTTTTGCAGGTGTTTCTTCTCTTGTTTTACGGAGACTATCAGCCTGTGCCTTACCTCTTGCCTCTGCAATGGCCTCAGCGAAGTTTGCAAACAGCACAGTAAGCAATAAAATTAAAAAGATGAAGAAATTGTATAAAGGTGATCCTTGTCCGCCATGACTAAAAGAGTACACAGTAACATAAGCCATTACCAGTGTTCCGATTTCGACGGTAAACATGACCGGATTACGCACCATTGCCCTCGGATCTAGTTTGATAAAAGATTGTTTTAGTGCGGTCTGCACCAAGGCAGGTTCGAACAATTTATTATTGGGTTTCATTTTTTTATTTATTATGTGATTTCACAGATTTAATTGATTTCACAGATTTATGGTGTGGTCTGTCATCCTGTCCAAAGGACTCCTACGGAGAGCTTGTCGAAGGACCTTTGATAACTGCATTTCGACAGGCTCAATGTGACAATTCTCATTTATTTAAGCATGGTAAAATATTCTGCCAAAGGACCTAGTGCCAAGGCAGGGAAGTAAGATAATGCGTTCAGTACCAGAATAACTGCAAAAGTCATCAGGGCAAAGGTTTTGGTATCTGTTTTAAGCGTACCGGCCGATTCAGGAATGAATTTTTTAGCACCTAATAATCCAGCGATGGCAACAGGGCCGATAATCGGTAAAAAACGACCAAGGAAAATCACAATACCGGTAGATAGATTCCAGAAGATATTGTTATCTCCCAATCCTTCAAACCCTGAGCCGTTGTTGGCGTTGGATGATGTCATTTCATATAACATTTCTGAAAATCCATGGAAACCGGGGTTATTGAGCCAGCTTTTAGGTTGCACTGCCCATGCGGCATCGCCATGACTGGTAAAAACATAACTTGCAATGGCTGTTCCGGCAAGGATCAAAAACGGACTTAACAAAGTGATAATGGCCGCAATTTTAATCTCTCTGGCCTCTACTTTATGCCCAAGAAACTCCGGCGTTCTTCCCACCATCAAACCTGAAATAAATACAGCAACAATGAGGTAAATAAAATAATTCAATAAACCTACGCCGCAGCCTCCGTAGAATGAATTGATCATCATTCCAAGTAATTGCCATGTACCTGACATCGGCATGGTGCTATCGTGCATGCTGTTTACCGATCCGGTAGAAATAATTGTTGTCACAGTTGCCCAGTAAGCCGAAGCAGCCGGGCCAAAACGGACCTCTTTACCTTCCATTGCTCCCGTTGTTTGTGAGATACCCATTTTCGCTAAAGCTGGATTTCCGCCCAACTCGGAACTGAGCATCGGGATGAGCAGCATAAACAGACCGATGGTCATAACACCAAAGATCGTCCAGGCTAGTTTTTTCCTGCGGATGAAATAACCAAATGCAATAACCATAGCAATAGGGATGATTACCTGTGCAATCAACTCAACCATATTGGTAAAATAACTTGGGTTTTCAAATGGATGTGCCGAATTGGCCCCAAAATAACCTCCACCATTCGTGCCTAAATGTTTAATGGCAATCATTTGAGCAGCTGGCCCTCTCGAAACATGTACGGTATCGCCTTGCAGGGAAATAAATTGATCTTTACCCTCATAGCTCGCAGGGGTACCATTAAAAGTCAAGATTAAGGCCATTACAAAAGATAATGGCAACAATAAACGGGTAATTGATTTTACAAAGAATTCCCAAAAGTTGCCCAGTTCTGTAGTTGTTTTATCTCTAAAGGCTTTAAAAAGGACTACTGCAGCTGCAATACCGGTTGCCGCACTTACAAACTGAAGAAACATCAGTACGTATTGCTGAGTGAGGTAACTTACACCACTTTCGCCCGAATAATGCTGCAGGTTACAGTTGGCAACAAAGCTGATAATGGTGTTAAAAGCCAAATCTGGCGTCATCCCAGGGTTTCCATCCGGATTGAATGGGAGTTTATCCTGAAAGATGAGTACAAAAAAGCCGTAAAACAACCATAGTATATTAATGGTAAGCAGTGCTTTTAACTGCTGTTTCCAGTTCATTTGTTCTTTAATATTGATTCCGGAAAGCTTGTAAATACCAGTTTCCAATGGCTTTAAAAAATCTGTCCAGACTTTTTCTCCTGCAAAAACCTTAGCCAGGTATTTGCCCAATGGCATTGCGATGACCAGAGTGAGCAGGAAGGTGGCGACAATGCCTGTTAATTCAGTATTCATTTTTTGATTTGTTAATTGCGCTCCGTACAGGAGAAAAGATTAAAATTTTTCGGGTTTGATCAGCACGTAGATCATATAGATAAATACGGCGATGGCGATAATAAATAATGCGATCATAATATTAGATTTTTTCGAACCAGTCGATTGATTTGTAAATAGCCCAGCAGAGCAGGATTAGGATTAAAAAAAAGAGTATGGTCATGATTGTATTGATTTTTCATGCCATTAGCCAACTCTTATACCACTAAAGAAAAACAAACCACAAACAATTGATTTACAAATATTTACAAGCAAAAAAGGCTTTTAAATTTAAATTAGGCATAAAAAAACCCTTCCATTTTGGAAAGGTTTTTTTCATTTGGGAAGAGATGATATCGTTGTCATTCTGAACGCAGTGAAGAATCCGAAGGCTCCACGAAGCAAATCTTTTAATGGTTATGGACTGTCTTCAATCCTTTGTTACTTCCTGCTGAATTAAACTCTGGTCTTAGCGTCTCGCTAAGACCTAACATTAATTTAATGTGCGTCTTCTTGGCAAAAAATTTAAGTCTTAGCGAGACGCTAAGACTAGGATAGACCCACAACTTAATTCCGCGTTCTCCGAGTCTCCGTGGCAAGAACTGATGGCAAAAACTTAGTCTTAGCGAGATGCTAAGACCAGGAGATATTAACAAGCCAAAAAACTTTGTAGTCACATTACACGTATGTTAGTTAAATGCAAACAGACGTATAATGAGAAAGGGCACGGTAATACACATCGATCGATCGGTTGGCTTTGGATTTATACAAGACGAAAACGAACAGGAAATTGCATTTTGTTTAGCAGACCTTAATGGAAATATTAATATAGGCGACCAGATAGAATTCAAAATCGAACTAATGGCGAATGGGCTTACGGCCACTAACCTTCGCTTATTATTATTTATTTAAATGCACGTTTTCAGATTATTTTTGTATATTATATAATAGCAGGATGATTATTTATCAAAAAAGATCACTTTTTGAACCTAAAAGTTTATAACATTATGCCCAATTCTAACAACAGTTCTTTTATACGGCCACTTCTCCAGTATATGGAACAATACCACAAGCTTTCCAGCAGCCTTATTGCACAGTATGAAAAACATTGCTCACTGGTCATAGTCAGAAAGAATAAACATATTGTTTCCCCTGTTGATAGTAATGCAGCACTTTACTTTGTAAAAAGTGGCATTGTTCGTGGTTTTATAAAAGATGGGACCAAAGATATTACCACCTGGTTTTGTTTTGGGAATAATATTGTAGGCGCTATTCGTCACCCTGATTTACAATCTAACCACTCTGTAGAATATTTACAGGCATTAGAAGATTGCGAATTGATCCGTATTCCTTATACGTTAATCGACTATGCGTATTCCCATTTCGAAGAAGCCAACATTATCGGGCGAAAACTGTTAGCAGTACACTATTATGCTGCATCCGAAAGATCTATACTGGCCAGAATACCCAATGCCTTGCGGCGGTACCAAAAGCTGGCAGAAAGCGGAAAAGTAGACTTAAACAAAATACCGCTCCGCTATCTCGCAAGCTATTTAGGAATGAGATTAGAAACCTTAAGCAGGGTTAGAAGCAAAGAGCTGCATAAAAGCGTACATCGCGATGTTGCCGTATTAATAGAGAAATAGTAGCGCTTTTAAAAAACAAACCCCGTACAGTTATTTGTACAGGGTTAAAAATTCTAGTAAAATACGAAGTATTTAACCTTTTTTAATCATATCGATCATCATCGAAATTTCATCTACTGCAGCTTCATTGCTACCATCAAAACCCATCAGGTTAAATCTGATGTTCCCTGCAGGGTCGATCACAAATTTTGAAGGAATTCCCGATACTTTATAATCAGTAACCACCTTGTTAATTTTCGAATCAGGATCTTTGGTATCCATTAACACCTCGAAACTATATTTCTGCGATTTAATATAATCGCTCGCATCCTGAGTTGGGGTAGCTGTTTTCTCCCAGGTATGAATAAACAAAAACTTCACGTTTGGATCTTCTTTATATTTATTAACAGCCATTTGCATGGCAGGAAAAGAAGCCTTACATGGCCCACACCAGGTAGCCCAAAAATCGAGGATTACCACCTTACCCTTTAAACTGCTTAGTGTAACTTTTTTGCCTTCAATATCGGTTAATGTAAAATCTACAGCTGGTTTATTGATGATTTCTTTATTGAGTTTTTGCTGAAGATTGGCCAGAATCCCTTTTCTGATTTCAGCAGCATAGGCATCGAAACCCGCATCACTTCCCTTTACTTTGATATAAAGTGTTTTAAAGGTACTACTCATTTCATCATTGGCCTTGCCCGATTTTACGGCCTCTTCCAATTTAGCATAAGCCTCCTGATTTTTATTCAATGCCATTAATATTTTGGCATATTGAAAATTCGATCTCGGCGAAGCAGTTTTTGGATTTCTAGCTGCTAAATCGGCATAAATAAGTGCTTCATTATACTTTTTTTGTTCGAAAAGAATACCTGCATAGGTCATGGTTAAACCTGGGTAACCCGATGCAGCAAATTTGGATGAATTTTCGTTGGGCAACTTTCCATCGTAATAAGTTTTAGCACTTTCCATTGCTTTTTTATAATATACAGCTGCATTTTTCAAATCGCCGGTTTTATAAAAAGCCTCTGCAACACCACCAAACCCATTTCCTTTCCAAAAATCTACCTGTAGCTTGTTAATATACTCAATAGCCTTAGCCGCATTTTTTTCTCTGGCATACTCGGAAGCAATAGCCGATACCGCATAATCGTACACAATCAATTCTTCTCCAGAACCCGGAACCGGAAATTTCTTAATCCATATTTTATAAGCATTTTCTTTCGCCAGCGCCGTTTTCTCATCATAAATTTTGCTGGCTTCCTGTGCCCTCGCTCTCGAACCTTTAGGGAACTTCTGTAATTCTATCTGAACAAGCGAATCGGAAGCTTTTACGTTTTTTAACCGATAATAGTAATTAATGGCGAGGTCAACATCTTTTTCCTGATCTGCAGCGGCCAGTTTTTGTAATTTGGTTGCCAATAGCACTTTATCTGCAGGTTCCTTCGAAGCTACCAGTTTGTCTAGATAAATCCTCGTTGTATCTACTTGTTTGGTTTGTGCTTTTAAACCACTAACACTTCCTAAAATGATGATAGAAAGCAATCCTAACATTTTGTTACTGATATTTAATGTGCGCATATGACTAATCTTTAAATAGGTTTGACAATGTATTGTTCAATTCTTCTCCACGTAAATCTTTTGCAACCACTTTTCCATCCTTATCCAATAAAAAGCTTGCGGGAACCGATTTCACACCATATAATGCCGCTGCAGAATTCGACCAGCCTTTAAGTTCAGAAACATGTTTCCAGGCTAAACCATCATCGTTAATTGCTTTCAGCCAGGCTTCTTTTTTGCTGTCTAACGATACGCCTAAAATTTCGAAACCTTTATTATGGTATTTTTTGTAGGCCGCAACTACATTCGGATTTTCTTTACGGCAGGGACCACACCAGCTTGCCCAAAAATCTACTAAAACATATTTTCCGCGAAGTGCAGAAAGTTTAAGTGGTTTTCCATCTACATCATTCATTACAAAATCCGGAGCCAGTTTTCCCGGAGCAGTTTTATTGGTTAATGCTAAACTTTCTTTTATGGTTCTACCGTAAAATGAAGCTTTAACTGCTGGGACAAATAATGCATACATGGCTGCTGCTTGCTCCGGATATGGATAATTAATAAAGCGGTCTTCTACAATTGCCGCAACTGCTACCGAAGAGGCATTTGCTTCAACATAAGCTTTTATTGCATTTTGGTTAAGCACATCGAGTGCTTTAAATTCATCATCGAAGGCTTTGCGCTGTGCCGGGCTTAAGGTTACTTTACCTTTTTGATTTGCGCTATCTAAACGGCGGTAAATATCACCAGCTTTTGCTGTTATCGATTTCCAAGGACCATTATAAAAGCCAAAATAAACATCAGTTTCTGGCGAACCGATCACTTTGGCCTTAAACAACGAATCCTTATCGGCAATTATCGAGATGTCTTTATTTTCTAAAAGAAAGTTTTTTTGTTGTTTACCGCCCTTAAGCTTTAAGGTATACATTTTAACCTCGGGCACTATACCACTAAAAGCGAAACTGCCATTGGTAATAACAGTAGAATCCTTAATTTCTTTATCGCCAATGTTATGCGAAAGATAAATCAATCCCGTATCTATCCCTTTTATCTTACCCGTTAATTTATACCCTTTTTGTATGTCAAAAGCACTTGCCACAAAAAGAACCAAGGTAGCTGTTGCTATTAATTTTATTGTCTTTTTCATGATTGATGTAGTTATGGGAGCCAAACAGGCTCCCAATAATTAATTTTGATAACCTGGATTTTGAGTTAAATTGGTATTGATCAGGATTTGTGCCTGAGGAATCGGGAATAAAACGGAAGTTGATTTCCAGGTCGGTTTTAATGCGCTAATTACAACATTTGCACGACCAGTTCTTTTTAAATCGAACCAGCGGTGGCCCCATTCTCCAAAAAATTCTACTTTTCTTTCTTGTTCAATGGCTGTTAACATCTGCGCCTGATCTAAAGCAGCACTTACACCACCTAATCCAGCCCTGCTTCTAACCATATCCATATCTGTTTTTGCGCCAGAAAGGTTGTTTTGCTGTGCCCTGGCTTCAGCACGGATCAGGTATTGTTCAGCAAACCTAAGCGCAACATTATATTCATTGCCAGTTCCAGTGCCTATTTTATATTTGCTTATACCATAGTAGGTTTTCCCGCCAATTGTTTTGCTAACTGTCCAATTAGTTCGGCGTAAATCAGTTGTGTTTTCAAAGCTTTGATACGTTACATCTGTAAGACTATAAGTTGGAATTACCGAAGGCAAGGTTACATATGCAGCACCAGGCACAGAAAGACCCGAAATATTACCGATCTGCCAGATAATTTCATTACTGCTATTAACAAAAGCCGCCTCTGGAGCCGGAAGTGTATAAACCGCTGAACCTATAACTTGTGTAGCCTGTGCTTCTGCATTTACATAATCTTTTTGGTAGAGGTAAACACGAGCTAAAAGCGCTGTTGCTGCATATTTATTTACCCTGCCCCTAAATGTGCCCACATAAGCCGTAGGCAATAGGCTTTGTGCCTCTGTTAAATCGTTTACAATTTGGGCATAAACATTAGCTGTTGATGTACGGGGCAAAACCGCATTTTCAAAAGCCGAGTAATCGTCTTTTAATGGCAACGGTACATCTCCATAAAGATTTACAAGGTGGAAATACGCAAACGCCCGCATAAATTTAGCTTCACCCAAAAGCTGATTTTTTACAGAAGAGGTTAAGGTTGTGGAAGCACTAAGGCCGCTAATGGCGTTATTGGCATTTTTTACCAATTGGTAAGTTGTTCCCCATATGTTGTTGACGGTACCATTATTATTTGTGATTGAATTGTTTGCGAACTCCTGGGTTAATACTTCGCTTGCATTGTACTGTAACTCGTCACTGGAAACCCCCGAGTAAAAAGTAAGTGAAGTAATTAAGCCATTGGTAGCCTGTGATGAAAATGAATAAAGTCCCATTACAACACTCTGCGCAGCGGCGTCTGTTTTAAAAGCATCTTCAAACAAAACCTGAGTTGGCGGCGCCCCCAGTTCTACAAATTTTTTGCAGGAAGAGACAGTTAAGACTATTGTAAGGATCAATATTTTATAAAAGAAATTTCTATATATTTTTTTCATGATTTTATCAGTTAAAATGAACAGTTAACACCAAATACAATTGTTCTTAATGGAGGTAATACCTGACTAAGTGTACCAGTTCCTAACCCCGGAGGCCCGCCTTGAATAGTTGTTTCTGTATCTAAGATGTACTTATTTTTTGCCCATGTATACAAATTCTGACCTTGAATAAAGATGCTACAGTTAGACACTTTAATCTGCTTTAACCATTCTGTAGGCAAAGCGTACGATAGGTTTACCGATCTCAGTTTTAAATATGAGGCGTCCCCATATACAGCATCAGACGATGTGAAATTGTTATAGGAAGCAGCGATTACTGATCCTGCTGTTGCTGATGCCCCCGGTAGGTTAGTACTTGTGTTTGCTGGTGTCCATCTTCCAAGCCAATAGTCGTTTTGGTTGCCAAGTGCGCCAGGCCTGTTGTTTACAATTTGCGTAACGCCAAAACGGTGGTTAAATTGAAAAAACACACCCAGCTCAAAATTCTTATAGGTGAAAGTATTGTTGAAACCACCAAAAAATGGTGTTCCCAAATCTGCAATATAACGATCGTTTGAATTGATCACACCGTTGCCATCTTTATCTTCGAACATAGCTGTTCCATTTGCCGCGTTAACACCAAGATAGTGGTATAGGCGGATAAGATTAATCGATTCTCCAACCACATATGATGAAGCATAAAATGATTTTTCAAGATCTGGAAAATCGACAATCTTATTATCGGTAAAAGTGAAGTTTGCTGAGGTCTTCCATGAAAAATCTTTTGTCATGATATTGGTTGTAGTTAGCTCAAGCTCTAAGCCTTTGTTTTGGATCGTAGCCGGAAGATTTAATGTATAACTATTATATCCGCTCTGACTGCCCAATGCATTAGAAGTGATCTGATCAGATGATCTGTTTCTATAGTAATTTGCGGTAAAAGAGATACGATCTTTTAAGAAACCTAAGTCAATTGCAAATTCAAGTTTTTTAGTAGTTTCCCATTGGATAAACTCATTTGGGAGAACAGTTACATTTGTTGCAGCATTGCCAAGATAAGCAGTTGATGAAGAATATAAAGGAAGGTAAAGGTAATTGGATATCTGATCGTTTCCTGTTGTTCCATAACTGCCCCTTAATTTTCCGAAGCTTAGCAAAGACAGATTATCTTTTACAAATTCTTCGTTTGAGAAAACCCAGCCTGCGCCAATTGCACCAAAATTTCCGAAACGGTTCTTAGGACCAAACCTTGATGAACCATCTCTTCTAAAGGTAGCATTGAAAAGATATTTTTCTTGCCAGTTATAATTTAATTTTGCAAAAAGGGCATCATATTTATATTTAACAATGTTATTGTAAGTAACTGTTGTGGTACCTGCTGCACCAAGTGTGCCTAACAAAGCTTCATTACTATAATTTGTGCCTGATAAATAAAGCCCATTAGAGGTATTTTGTTGGTAACTTGCGCCTATAAGGGCCGTTAAAGTTCCACCGCCAATGGTTCGAACATAATCTAAAGTGGGTTCGATAATCCAATTCTGGGCATTAAGGTTAGAAAAAGCAGCTGAGCTGGTAGGGTTGTTTGCCGGGTTTTGAGACGATGCCGGATTGGTAGCTGTTTGATCTAACCTGGTGTTGGTATAACCAAAATTTGCTTTTGCAGTTAAGCCTTGTAAAATGGTGTACTTTAAATTGGCATTAGCAATTAAGTTATTGGTTACCCCATTGTATCGCTTTAGTAAAGTTGCCAGGGGGTTAGTGAAATTTGTAGACCAAAATAATTTACCAGTAGCGTCATAAAGAGGAAGGTTTGGCGGCAAATTGTACACTGATGAAACATCTCCGGTTGGTATATTGGTATTATCATTAGCATAACTAACAGAAAACGAAGCGGTGAATTTCTTATTTAGCGAGCTATGGTCTAAATTCAATCTCGAAGAGAATCTTTTGTCATTATTATCGCCTAAAAAGACGGTACTTTCTCTGCGGTATGCAGAATTGAAGAAAAAGCGGGTCTGTTCATTACCGCCAGACATTGAAGCCTGAATTTCATTTATGTGGCCCCTGTTTCCAATAAACATTTTCTGGAAATCGGTTGAGCTGTTTCTGTCCCATACCGTCAAATCCGGGGCATTATTGCTGTTCGGCGTTACACCATCATTTTTAAATGCTTCTGTCCGCAGTGCCAGGTATTGTTCAAGATCTAAAACAGGGATAAAGCGGTTCACTTCCGTAAAGCCGGTGTTAAGGTTGAGTCCAATTTTTACTTTTCCCGATTTTCCTTTTTTAGTGGTAATTAAAACTACACCATTTGCACCTCTCGATCCATAAATGGAAGTCGCATCTGCATCTTTCAAAATATCGATACGCTCAATATCAGATGGGTTGATCATACTGAATGGACTAATTCCCCCACTCGCACCCGAAGTACCAAAGGCATTTAAATTATCAGTTGCAGGCTGACCTCCGTTGAAATTCGTAAACGGAACGCCATCAATCACATACAATGGAATCCCTCCTGATGAAAGCGAATTCTGCCCTCTGATCTGCACCTGAATGGCTCCCCCTGGAACACCATTGTTCTGGGCAATCAATACACCCGACATCCTGCCCGACAGTGCCGCTAATGGATTCCCAACTGGTTGTTTTTCAATCTCTTTCGCCGTAATGGATGCAACAGATCCGGTACTTATTTTTCTGGTTGTAGTGCCATAACCAATAATCTGTATCTCATTCAGGCTGCCTACCGAAGGTTTCATTACAATCTTGTACGAATTTTCTGAGCCAATAACCTGTTCTGCATTCTGATAACCAATGCAAGTAAAAAGCAACACTTTCGTTCCCTCATCCGGAAGGTTAATTCCAAACTGGCCGTTTCTATCAGTCGCTGTACTCACCTTATTGTTTTGTTTCAACATGATCGAAACTCCTGGGATGGGAACTCCATCTTCATCTACCACAATACCAGAAATTCTGATGTCAACTGGCACCGCTTTAACTTCTGGTTTTATCGAGGAAATTAAAATTCTGTTATTTAACTGCGTTATTTTAAAACGTTTGGAGTTAAACAGCACATCAAGCAGTTCCTGAACGGTACGTTTTTGTACCGGGATATTTATTTCCTTTAATTCTTTAAGATCGGTATTTCTATAAATAAAAATAAAAGGTGTTTGCTTTTGAATTTTTTCAATAGCAGAGAATACACTCTCATGATTTAATCCTAATACAACTTCTGTATTGGAGATCGATTGACCTTTGGTATCAGAAGCAAAGATTAATGAAGAGGTGGCAAAGGTTATTATAGCTAATACAAAGCTTAAACGCATAATCTGACGAATTAGATATCGTGATTTTTTGGAAGCGAAAAATTTCTTACAGGGATTCCCGCCCTCTGCTGATTGTGCAGAAAATTTCATAATTTTAAATGTTTTAAATGATGCCTAAATTGTTTAATACATGCTGTTCCAATTCCAGCTGGAACAGCGCAAACTTTATCTCTCTGTCTTGCAAGGACAGGGAGATTTTTTCATCAGATGTGGAAATAGTAGAGTTCTTTCATGTAGTTTGGTCTGTTTGGTTTTAGTTGATTGATTATTTAATTATTGCAATCCTTGCCCGAAATAAAAATCTCATTGGCTTTGGTTACATATGCTGCATTATTAAAAGAAGTGATCACCTGCAAAATTTCATCAAGGCTTTCACCCTTTTGAAAAGTAGTGGTAAAACGGCAATTTTTGCCCCGGTCATCTACAAATGTAATTTTGGTTCCAAATCGTTTGGCTAGTAGATCAATGGCATCTTTCATGGTAATATCCTCAAAGAAAATATCTTTTGCCTGCCAGTCTACAACTTCCTGCGATATCACTTTGGTCAAGCTTGGCATTTTTCTTTTTTCATCAAAGGTTAGCTGTTGATTAGGTGTAAGTACCCCTAAAAGCTTTTGATGATCCTGCACACTTACTTTTCCACGCGTCACCGTTACCACAACCTGCTGTCCTTCAATGGTTTTAATATTGAAAGCAGTACCTAAAACAGTTGTTTTAACTTTTCCTGCATAAACAATAAAGGGCTTGGCCGAATCATGAACAATATCAAAATATCCTTCTCCTTTAAGTGTAACTTCTCTGGTATTGCCATCAAAGTGTTGGGGATACAGCAAAACCGCACCACTATTTAATATCACTGTACTCCCATCCGGTAATACTATTTTTTTATGCTCTGTGTCTGCTACAACATTAACAACTGCGATATTGGTTTTAGCGGTTATTTTTTGTGTTGCAGGTTTTAAAAAATAAAAAGTAGAAAAACCTGCAATTAATAATATAGCGGCCCAACCTATCCAGGCAAAATTTAATTTAAACGACTTCTTTTCTTCCCCGCTGACAATTTCATTAAAAATTTTATTGGCCTTACTTTCTGTTATAGTTTCTTCAGATTGAAATAAATCCCAATCCTTTTCCATTAAGCGTTTTTCAAATTCAACATTGCTTGAGGCGTTAAGATGATTAAATAAAACGCTCTTTTCTTCTTCGGAGATCGTATTTTGAGCATACTTCTCCAGAAGTTCACTTATTTCTTCATTTTTCATACAAATGGCGATATAGAAAAGATATTATTTTGTTCGTTTTAATAGTTGACGTTTGTGAAACACAAAAAGAGGTAGTCAAAAAAGTTTTTTTTTAAAAAAAAACAACCAATACTAAGAAAATAACTTAAATCTTTGCAAAATCCTTCAGAATTGATGGAGCGCTTATTTTAATAATCCGAGAAAAACGAAAGAGATGAGTGGTACAGCATTATTTTCACTAACCAGGGTGCGTAATGTTTTTAAGGCTTCTCTTAAATGAACTTTAACAGTAGCGGGTGCAATATGAAGTATTTCTGCAACTTCTTTTTGTTTCATCCCTTCAATATGGCACATGCGGTAAACCAATCCTTGTTGCTTAGGGAGTTTAGCCAGTAATTGATCAACGTAGCTTTGCGCATCTTTCCGCATAATGGCATCTTCAGTCCCTGTGTCCTGCTCGCTCCACACAACTTTCTGTAAGTCTGATGTTTTGTTTTCAGCGGCAATAGCCCTAAGCAAGTCTAAAGTAAGGTTAACGGCAATTCTTCGAATGTAGCCACCAAAGTTTTCAACAGCATTCAGATTTTCTCTTTTTAACCAGATTTTAAGGAAGGTTTCCTGAACGATCTCTTCAGCTCTTTCTTTAGATTTAAGGTAGCGGTTGGCGTAAGAAAAAACTTTATTTTTATAAGCATCAAAAATCAAGCGAAAGGCCTGTTGATCGCCAACAGCTATTTTGAGAATTAAATCCCTTTCCTCTCCCAATTCCTTATTTTGCATATACTAATATAATATTTTCAAAGCAGGTTTTTTGGTTGGTGATGTGTTTTTGCAGTGCAAAAACGTCTCATTCATTAATTACACTGAATTTAAAAACAATCCATAAGTGCTAAAAAATTGGTCCCTAACCTACAATGGTTGCAAATTATATTTTCGCCCCGAATCTATAATTTTTGGTAAGGCTACAAAAAAATCCCACAATTACCTCTAATTCTTCTATAATTTGACAATAAAAACCGCTAAACACCTAAAATATCGTCGTCCACTCAAAAATAAACTTGAAATTTAAAATAATCATTCAAATGTCTGAAAATATTCTGGCAAAAAAGACTTTAGTATATTTGATGGTATGAAAGCTATTCCGGATTTAAAGCTGGAAAAGGAGCTAAAAGATTCCTTTTCGATTACTTATTTTAAGGATAGTTATAACATGGAGCAATCCGCCCAATCTGCATACCGATTAACCTATAATCGGATTTTATTGATCACGAACGGATCAGGAGAAATCAATATTGATGATCAGGTTTTTCAAATTACCGAGCACGAAATCTTTTTGATAGGAAAAGGGCAGATCATTAATTTTAACGAGGGTGCCAAATTTTCGGGTTTTGAACTGAGTTTTGAGGATTGTTTCTGGGAACGAAGTCCAGCAAGCGCTAACAATTGCAAAACGGTATTATTCAACAATGCGGCAAACAATCAGCATTTATCTTTAACGCGAAACGATCATAATCGATTAAGCTCACTTTTTGAAAGCTTACATACCGAATTTAACTCACCAGACTATGTCAATAAACTAGATGCCATGGCGGCTTATCTAAAAATCATCATGATTAAAATTGCGAACCTAAATGCAGCATTAACATCAGGGATTGATGGCTACGAAAATAAGCTATATAGAAATTTTATTGAATTGATCAGCCAGCATTACCAAAGCTCGCATGAGGTTGGAGATTATGCCGCCTTGATGGGTATATCTTCGAGAAAATTAACGGAGCTCTCGAAAAAATGTAGTGGAATGGGCGCTAAAGATTTAATAAACGGACAGCTTATTGCCGAAGCCAAACGCGGTTTACAATTTTCATCGAAACCTGTTAAAGAAATTGCCTATCAACTTAATTTTAGTTCACCAGATCAGTTCAGTCATTTCTTTAAAAAGAATACGGCTATTTCTCCTCAAAATTATAGAATGCTTTTTGTAAACATTGGTATTTAATTTTTCTAGAAATGGTAAGCGTTAGCTAACCCTTGCGCCTACCATTTTAAAGGAACGTTATTCACTCCATGGAGAATGTAAGATGCAATCGCAAAAGTTTTTACGGTGAAAATTAGGAATCATGTAGGCGCATACATCTGCTTTGATGTTTCCAAAAGTGGTTTGTGTTTTGTGCTCAAAGCCACCAAAAAATGTCGGAATAATCTTTTTTTTAAAATCATTGCGCGGAAAAGCTTCTAGAATGGCTAAGCGATCAGCTTCGGCAAGGTTTTCGTAGCCCTCGCCCATTACATCAAGCCCCACACCGCTGTACATTAGTGCCACTTCATTTTCCTTATGCTCGGCAATACCAATAGTAGTATGCAAAGCGATCGTATCCCATACCAACTGAAGCGATTCTTTTTGCAGTCCTTGGCTTTTTAAGAAATCTCTGGCAGCATTTGCACCGTCAACCTCGAAACGGAGATCCGCACTACTATATTGTTTGGTGAGACCCAGATCATGAAATACCGAACTTACATATAGCAATTCCGCATCATATTTAAGGGTATTTCTTTTTCCATTTAATGAAGAGAAAAGAAAAACGCGCAGAGAATGGTTGTAGATAAATTCTGTTCCATGCTCCAATAAAAGTTCTGTTGCCTGCTTGGCGATTGAACTATCGGGAATGGAGATTCCCGCAACTGATTTTGGCTTACTAACTGACATATTTTTAAAATTTATATGTCAAAGGTAGATCGATAAAAAAGCTTCGAAATGTTAAAAATGGATAAGTGCATGTCAATTTATGCAATGTAAAACACCATCGCTTTGCATTTATAAAAGATGCACCGTACTTTACAATACCGTGCATCTTTTTATATTATACTGAACCAATAAACCTATGCGTTAAGATTAGAAATTTGTATTAATGATTAATTGGCTTCTGCCCGAATCAACAAAATCAAGTGGAATGATTCCGAATTTACCATGGGTATTGTTGGTAAAAAACGTATTGATTTTTGGATTGATGAAATTCGATACAGTAGTAATACTTGGGATACTGAATATACCTGCCTTATAACCACTTGCATAGTTCAGATAAAGCCTGTTGGAAGCATCATTTTTTGCCTCATTTAACAATGTTTCTACTTTTGTCCATTTGGTATTCACATCGTTAACATTGTAAAAATCCTGAACTTTTAAATTTGCGGCAGCGTTATTGATATCAAATGTGGTATTATCAGCCCATGCTGTAGCATCGATTCCTTTGGGCGATGATCCGGAAAACCTTCTTAAGAGTCTGATTTTTCCACGTATACTGCCCAGTGTTGGAATATTATTCCCCAAATCCCATTTTGCAGGATTTTGCTGAACATAAGCATCAAAAGTTTGCTCAAACGACCTGGTGTTGTTTGATGGCGTATGCTCCTCTTTAACACTCATAATGATTGTTTCGGTTGGATGGCTATTCAGAAAATTGATACAGGCATTTAGTACGTCATTAAAATTAAGGTTCTGATAAATTGCCCCATGATGGATCGCGAAGGCATTATCAATGTGCCTGCAGCGGATGTCTAGATAACGGACGCCCGCATTTAATTGATCGGTAATACTCAGGTTCTGGCATTTTGCAGTGCCTGCAACTTGTTCTTGTGTTGCGCCAGAATCATGCGTACCAGGAATAGAAATGGCAGCGATGCTTGTTTGGTCGGCTACTACACTCATCCAACTGTTTAATGAAAAGCTTAACAATTGAGCATTTGCCGAGCTTTTTAGATTGGAATTTGAAAAATTGCCTTTTGGTTGTTCTTCTTTTTTACAGGCACTAAAGGTTAGCACCAGGGCCACAAAAAGTGGTAGTTGTAATTTTCTCATAGTTTTTTAGAAAGATTGATGATCTATTTGGTTCAGGATAATAAAACTAGTAAAAGGTTTTACTAAATCGATATATCAGAAATAATTTCATAATTAATTAATATTGATCGGGCTAAGCTGATCCATTTCGTATTGACGGACCGAAATAGTTATATTAGCAGCATTAATCATAATGAACACGTTCACACAAACTAATCTGACGAAGCTATCTTCATTTCTCCTAAAAAAGCAATGCGTAATTGCCATTTATCTGTTATTGGCTATTGTAGCGGGTTACAAACAGTATCACCATCATTCTTATAACAATTACCTGATTTTCAAATATGTATACTGGCATACTATAGATCTGCAAAATTTATACAATAACTATCCAGAATATTTTGACAGTAACCACTACGGACCTTTATTTTCAATCTTTATTGCTCCTTTTGCACTGTTGCCCGATGGTTTAGGTTCTGTTCTTTGGAATGTGGCCAATGTATTGATTTTGCTTTGGGGGATTTACAGTCTGCCGATATCATTAAACAAACGCACTATTATTGCCTGGATCTGTGCACACGAAGCCTTAACTGCACTCTTTAGTTTTCAGTTTAATATTGCCCTAACAGGGATTATTTTACTCAGCTTTTCTTATCTTATTAAAAAGAGAGAAATACAGTCTGCTTTTTTTATCGCTTTTGGTACTTTGGTTAAACTATATGGAATTGTTGGACTGGCATTTTTCTTTTTTAGCAAGAACAAGCTAAAATTTATCATAGGCTGTTTTACTGCTTTTGCGGTACTGTTTGCTTTGCCAATGGTTATTTCATCTCCGGCATTTGTAATTCAATCATATAGCGACTGGTACCATTCCCTTGCCCATAAAAATGATTTAAATGCATCATTGACTTCGTTCCAGGATATTTCTTTGATGGGTATTGTAAGACGGGCAACAGGTAACATAAACATTCCCAATGCTCCATTTTTATTGGTTGGTCTTGTATTATTTGGTTTACCCTATTTACGGATTAAGCAATATAAACACCTCGGCTTTAGGTTAATGTTATTGGCATCCACACTTATTTTTACGGTTATATTTAGCAGCGGTTCTGAATCGCCAACCTATGTTATCGCTTTTGCAGGTGTTGCCATTTGGTTTATGGTGCAGCAAAACCCTAAAAAAGGATGGATAATAGCCTTATTTATTTTTGCTTTTATATTAACCAGCCTATCGCCAACCGATATTTTCCCAAGGCCGGTCAAAGAATTTATTCGTCTATATTCGCTTAAAGCCCTACCTTGCGTTATCATTTGGCTAACCATAGTCTATCAAATGATGAAAGAAGATTTTGAGTCTTATCTGATTGCCGATAAATGAATAAACTAGTTTCTATAGTAATTCCTGCTTACAACGAAGCCGATAATATTTTTGTAATAGCCGAAAGTATTAAAAAAGTTTTTTCGACCATCAACTACGATTATGAAATTATCCTGGTTGATGATGGAAGTGCGGATCATACGCTCGAAAAAATAAAGGATTATGCTTCAACCGCAGACAATATATTCTTTCTCGAATTCTCTAAAAATTTTGGCCATCAATTAGCGGTTAAAGCGGGTATGGACCATGCTTTTGGCGATTGTGTAATTTCTATGGACTGCGATATGCAACATCCTCCGGAACTGATTCCGGAAATGCTACAGAAATGGCAGGAAGGTTTTGAGGTAGTATACACCATCAGGGCAGAAGATAAAAATTTATCAAAAGGAAAAAGAAGTTCATCAAACCTATTTTACAAAACCTTAAACTGGCTATCGGATATTGATCTCGAACCAGGTGCAGCCGATTTCCGCCTGCTTGATCAAAAGGTTGTTAGCGTTTTTAGGAATTTTCACGAAAACGAGCCCTTTCTACGTGGTTTGGTTAAGTGGCTTGGTTTTAAGCAGTTTGCCATTCGTTACAATCCGGCAGCACGCTTTTCGGGGAATAGCAAGTATACCTTTAAAAAAATGTTAAGGCTGGCACTGCACGGCGTTACCTCGTTCAGCATAAAGCCCTTATATTCTGCGGTATACCTGGGTTTCATCCTTTCTTTTGCCTCTGTATTGTACATACCCTATATTATTTACGCATTTGTAAATCATGTAGAGGTTTCTGGTTGGGCATCTGTAATTATGACTATCGTCTTTTTCGGAGGGTTACAGCTCATTATCTTAGGTATTATAGGCATATATGTAGGTAAAATGTTTATGCAGTCTAAAAACCGTCCTAATTATATTATCCGTTCAACCAATATTCAGCAAAAATAAGATGGTACTGTTAAGTTTTGATATTGAAGAGTTTGATATGCCCTTTGAATACGGAAAAGATATTTCATTTCAAGATCAGATTGCCATTTCGAGGGCTGGCACCATAACCATTTTAGACATTTTGGATAAATACGAAGTAAAGGCTACTTTTTTTTGTACGGTTACTTTTGCTGAAAATATTCCGGATCTGATTAAAAGGATTACAGAAACGGGGCACGAACTTGCCTCGCATGGTTATTATCATTCTGATTTTAAACCCGAACATCTTCTCCAATCCAAACTAAAATTAGAAGAACTCTCTGGCAAAGAAATTACAGGTTACCGCATGGCGAGAATGATGCCTGTTGACGAAAAGGAAATTGAAAAAGCCGGATATATTTATAATACGTCTATTAATCCAACCTATTTGCCAGGGCGCTACAACAACTTTTTTAATGTCTCCAGAACACATTTCATCAAAAATAATGTATTACAGATTCCAGCTTCGGTAAGCCCGTTAATTAGGTTTCCGCTGTTTTGGCTGTCATTCCACAATCTGCCTTTAGGCATTTACAAAACATTAGCCAGCTGGACATACAAAAAAGATAAGTACCTGAATATCTATTTCCACCCTTGGGAATTTACAGATTTAGAAGATTTTGATCGCTTTGGTTTCCCGGCTTATGTAAGAAAAAACACGGGCACAAAAATGGCAAGACGCACAGAAGATCTTATTTCATGGATGAAGGCTAAAAATTATCCTTTTGGCACCTTTCAGGAATTTATCCGAACTATTTCTTCAAACTGAAAATTGCCAATTCTAAACTGAAAACTATTTATACGTTTCGGCCAATTTAAGTGCATTGTAGGCATTAACAATACCTCCGCTAACACATATTTCGCTAAAAGGTGTTCTAACATTCTCACCTCTTTCATTTTTATATTTTACTTTGTGTGCTACTTTTGAAACAGATTTCATGATAATCTCTCTTACCTGCGCTGGTTTTAAATCTGGGTAATAGCTTAAAATTAACGCTGCTAAGCCAGCCACAACAGGAGAGGCCATACTCGTTCCATCAGCTTCTTCATATTTATTATCAGGTATGGTCGATTTGATTAAAAATCCAGGAGCAAAAACATCTACATTATATTTGCCATAGTTAGAGAAATCGGCTTTCAGGTTATCATCGTCTTTATAAGCACTTGCACCTACTTCAATCCAATTATTGGCATGAGGCAGATTAAACTTTGCTGAATCTATCGGCACAGGCTTTGTTAATGCAGATCGGTCATAAGATGGCCTCATGCCCATTCCGTTATTTTGTGACATCGGCTTGGGTGGCGTAAAATCTGGCTTGCTAGGTTTCTTATTGGCTTCCTTATAAGCTTCAGCCTCTTTACTTTCAAAAAACTTATTAGGAAAATTCTCTTCAATATCATTATTCTGGTTATCGTTTCCAGCTGCATGTACCAACAATACACCTTTAAGTTCTGCATATTTTACTGCCGAGTCTACTGCTTTTTTATCCCACTTGTAACTTTTACCAAAACTCATGTTGATTACTTTAGCACCGTTATCAACCGCGTATCTGATGCCATTGGCCACATCTTTATCCCGCTCATCACCTGTAGGTACCACCCTAATGGCCATAATACGTACATTATTGGCTACGCCCAAAATACCTATCGAATTTGTGCGATCAGCGCCAATAATTCCCGACACGTGTGTACCATGAAAAGCATCAGGGCCTTTTACGTCATTGTTCCCATAATCTTTCTGATAAGGATTGCTATAATCATCGCCAACCAGTTCTGCACGCATATCATACTTAGGGTTTAAGTTGTACTTCAGCATTGCATCGTATTGCTTGTACCCGTCTTTTATGTTTTTATAAAATTTTTCGAAACTACCATCCTCTTTAGCGCCTTTTCTGATGATTGTTTTTACCTGCTCTTCAGTTTCATCATCGGCTCTATATCGGTCAACATCCTCCATCGTAGGAATTTCTTTTTTATTGATCTTGGCTACAGAATCTAAAACTTTGTTAATGGCAATCAGAACTGAAAAGGTATTGCTGGCATCCTCGTACTTTTTGCCAAAATCGCCAACCATCTTCTTATAAAGTTTAAATTCTTCTTTTTGTGTACTATCTAGAGGTGTCAAATTAGTTGTCGATTGATATTTTGGTGTATAAATCCTTAATAAACGCACCAGTTCCAAATTATCAAACTCTAGATTACCCTTTTTTGAACCTATAAAATTCCAGCCATGAATATCATCAACATAACCATTGCCGTCATCGTCTATTCCATTTCCGGGGATCTCTTTTTTATTCGTCCATAAAACACGTTGTAAATCAGGGTGCTTGGTATCCACTCCACCATCAATTACTGCTACAATAATATTTTGCTTAGGTTTTTTATCTTTTAAAAGCTCTCGATAAGCCTTCTCTGTGCTGATACCAAAATATCCATTCTCCAATAAATCGAGGTTAAACCAATTGGCAGGGAGTTGTACATTTTTACTTTGAGCAAAAACACTAAAATTTATACACAAAATAAAAGCAAGAAAAATTAATTTCTTCAGGTTCACATTCATCATCATAATATGTACGTAATATTACAATAATACGGTTTTATTACCTTGAGGTTGAAAGATTTTACATTTTTTAACAAGAGTATAATAATCAATTTAGAGTAGCTACTTTAAGAATAGACTAATCCTTAAATGCTTGGCAATAATCGAGGTCCTTTTACCATTAAGAGCATTAAGAATGGTAAACTTAAATAATTCCTTCGCTGTGTGGGAACATAGTCTTAATGCAGCGTTAACTTATTTGTTAAGCCTAATCCAGATAGTTAATATTTTGATACTTTGGAGCGCAGTAACAGTAACATGTAGGTCGGGTTCCGTCCTGCTGTCCGCTTCAATCCTTTTTGGAAACCCCTGGGACAGACAATCTACCGCTGCCAAAAAGGGATTTCCGCTGCCATCAGGGCTAG
>Ga0308160_10000222_pt1 | contig 140386 bp, 125 predicted proteins | sample PhyFR1_FD_201036 | JGI IMG/M metagenome (GOLD analysis project Ga0308160, IMG submission 201036) | Phyllosphere microbial communities from UC Gill Tract Community Farm, Albany, California, United States - DLSLF.R1 | ecosystem: Host-associated > Plants > Phyllosphere > Unclassified | place... | reverse complement strand
AAGTAGGCGTAGTGCGCGGGTCCGGCGCTACGACCTCAACCGTTCCAACCGCCCGGTGCGGACCCGCATGCCGGGTGGTGTGGGAGGGGACCCGTCAGTTAGACTGGCGGCCCCTATCCCGATTCCGCTTTCCTGGCTTCAGTCTGCGCTTCACTCCGAATCGATTTCGGCCTCGAACGGCCGCTCGGACAGCGCCACCAGCGGATTTTCCTTCAGCAGGTCCTTGTCCAGCTTCAGCCTTACCTGGTGCTTCGCATCGGTGGCATAGCGGCGTTCGCCGTCCTTCGTCTTGATGCTGATCTGGGCCGGCTTGTCGAACTTGAAGATCACCGATTTCATCGTCGGCACGAACACGCTGAACGCGCCGGCTACCTTGCCGATCGCGGCATTGGCTTGCGGGACAGCGCCCATCACGCTCGCGTAATGCCACTGCGTCGCTTCCGGCAGCACGGCGCCGATGTCGAAGCTCGCAGCCGATTTTTCGCTGGCGGGCAGGCTGGTCCAGATCCTGGCGTCGCTGGCCAGCCATTGCTGGTTGGGGACAATGCGCGTGCGGCCGGCGGCGTCGAGCGGCAAGGGCGTGCGATTGGTGCCGTCCACCACGACCAGCTTGACGTCGCCCGGGGCGATCGCCTTGTTGACCGGAATCAGCCGGGCGTACAGGATGACCTTGTCGCGTTCGCCCATCGGCAGGGCGTAGAACTTGTCCGCCTTGACGGTGTCGACCAGTTTTCGGTAAGGAATCCACTCGCGCTCGGCAGCCTGGGCATCGGCGGATAGTATGAGCGACAACAGCAGCGGTGCGGCGGCGAGCGTTTTCATATTTTCCGTATTGAAATAAAAATATCAGTGTAGGGGAATTTTCCCGGGGCGTCGATTATTGGCTCGTCAGGCCCGGTCTACGGTAAAATTCCGGTATGTCCTATCAAGTCCTCGCCCGCAAATACCGTCCCCGGAACTTCGAAACGCTGGTCGGCCAGGAGCACGTGGTCCGTGCCCTGACCCATGCGCTGCGCACCGGGCGGCTGCACCACGCCTACCTGTTCACCGGCACCCGCGGGGTGGGCAAGACGACGCTGTCGCGCATCCTGGCCAAGTCGCTCAACTGCGTCGGTCCGGACGGGCAGGGCGGTATCACGGCCGAACCCTGCGGCGTGTGCGAACCCTGCCGCGCGATCGATGCCGGCCGCTTCGTCGACTATGTCGAGATGGACGCGGCGTCCAACCGCGGCGTCGACGAGATGGCCCAGCTGCTGGAACAGGCGGTGTACGCGCCGAGCAATGCGCGCTTCAAGGTCTACATGATCGACGAGGTGCACATGCTCACCAACCACGCCTTCAACGCCATGCTGAAGACGCTCGAGGAACCGCCCGAGCACGTGAAATTCATCCTCGCGACCACCGACCCGCAAAAGATCCCGGTGACGGTGCTGTCGCGCTGCCTGCAGTTCAACCTGAAGCAGATGCCGCCGGGTCACATCGTCGGCCACCTGGAAAACATTCTCGGCCAGGAAGGCGTCACTTTCGAACAGCCGGCCCTGCGCCTGCTGGCGCAAGGCGCCCACGGTTCGATGCGCGACGCGCTGTCGCTGACCGACCAGGCGATCGCCTACGCCGCCGGCGCCGTCACGCTCGACGCCGTGCAGGGCATGCTGGGCGCACTCGACCAGTCCTATTTGGTGCGCCTGCTCGATGCGCTGGCGCGCCAGGACGGCGCCGACCTGATGGCGGTGGCCGACGAGATGGCCAGCCGCAGCCTGTCGTACAACGGCGCGCTGCAGGACCTGGGCACGCTGCTGCACCGCATCGCGCTGGCCCAGACCGTGCCGACCGCGGTGCCGGAAGACCTGCCTGAGCTGGCCGACATCCAGCGCCTGGCGACCGTGTTCGATCCGCAGGAAGTGCAGCTGTATTACCAGATCGCCGTGCACGGCCGCAACGAGATCGGCCTGGCACCCGACGAATATGCCGGCTTCACCATGACCCTGCTGCGCATGCTGGCTTTCCGCCCGGGACAGGGCGGGGCCGAGCAGGCGGCGGCAGCGCCGGCACCCGCCGCGATCGCACGTCCATTGCCGCAGGGCCAGGCCGCGCGCCCGGCCGCTGCCGCCGCACCGGCCCGCGCGGCCGCCCCGGCACCGGCGGCACCGCAGCCGCCGGCGGCCCAGCATGCCCCCGCAGCACAACAGGCGCCGGCGCCAGCAGCCCAGCCGTCCGGCGGCGCGGCCCTGAGCCCGGCCCGCGCCGCGATCAATGCCGCGCTGGAAGCGGCCCGTGCCGCCGCGCGCATGACGACGGGCGGTGGCGGCGGCAGGCCGCGCCCGGCAGCGCCGGAGGCATCTGCCGCAGCGCCGGCAGCCGGCGCGCCGGCGCCTGCGCCGATCTCCGCCCCTTCGGCGCCCGCACCCGGCCCGGCACCGATGGCCAGCGCCGCGCCTGCGGCCCCAGCCGCCGCCGCGCGCCCATCCGCACCGGCACCCTGGGACCAGCCGGCCGCACGCCCGCAGGCCCAGGCCATGGCCCAGCCGCAGCCGGCAATGCGCCAGGCCCCGGCGCCGATGCAGGCGCAGGCCCAGCACCAGGGCTATGGACAGGCGGTGGCCGACGACGAGCCGCCGTCCTGGGTCACTGAATTTTCCGACGACACGGCGGTCGCCGCCGAGGCCCCGGCCACCGTGAGCGCGCCGCCGGCCGCACGCGCGCCGGCACCGAGTGCGCCGACGCATGCCTACGTCATCACGCCGGTTCCGGCGATCGGCTGGGACGGCAACTGGCCGGCGCTGGCGGCCTCGCTGCCGCTGCGCGGCGTGGCCCAGCAGCTGGCCTTCCAGACCGAACTCATCGGCTGCACCTCGGACGGCTCGTCCGCGACCTTCCGCCTGCGCGTGCCGGTCGATACCCTGCGCGCCAGCGGCAACAGCGAAAAGCTGTGCGCGGCGCTGCAGGAACGCTTCCCGGCGGTGCGCGTGAACATCGACACCGAGATCGGCCCGGTCTGGTACACCGCCAGCGCCGAAGCCAAGGCGCGCCGCGAACGGCTGCAGCGCGAAGCCGAGGAAACGGTCGGCGCCGATCCCTTCATCCAGGCGCTCGAGCACACCTTCGACGCCTTCGTGGTGCCCGGTTCGGTACGTCCGATCGGCACCTGACATTTTTCAGTCTTACCGACTTTTTTGGAGAACACCACCATGATGAAAAACCAGCTCGCAGGCATGATGAAGCAGGTCCAGTCCATGCAGGACAACATGAAGAAGGCGCAGGAGCAGCTGGCGCAGATCGAAGTCGAAGGCCAGTCGGGCGCCGGCCTGGTCAAGGTGGTCATGACCTGCAAGAACGACGTCAAGCGCGTCACGATCGATCCCTCGCTGCTGGGCGACGACCGCGACATGCTGGAAGACCTGGTCGCAGCCGCTTTCAACGACGCGATCCGCAAGGCCGAAGCCACGACCCAGGAAAAGATGAGCGGTCTGACCGCCGGCCTGCCGATTCCGCCGGGCTTCAAGATGCCGTTCTGATGTCCAAATCGCTCGACTTCCTGACCGAGGCCCTGCGCCGCCTGCCGGGCGTCGGTCCGAAGTCGGCGCAGCGGATGGCCTTCCACCTGCTGCAGCACGACCGCGAAGGCGCCGCCATGCTGTCGCGCGCCCTCTACCAGGCGGTGGAGGCGGTACACCACTGCGCGATGTGCAATACCTTCTCCGAACTCGAGGTCTGCGAGCTGTGCTCGGACCCCGAGCGCGACCATGCGCTGCTGTGCGTGGTCGAGACCCCGGCCGACCAGCTGATGATCGAGCAGACCCTGACCTGGAAGGGGCTGTACTTCGTGCTGATGGGCCGGCTGTCGCCGCTGGACGGCATCGGTCCGCGCGACCTGCACCTCGAAAAGCTGGTCAACCGCGCCGCCGACGGCATCGTCAGCGAAGTGGTGCTGGCCACCAATTTCACCAACGAGGGCGAGGCGACCGCCCACTACATCAGCGAGATGCTGAAGGCGCGCGGACTGAAGGTCAGCCGCCTCGCGCGCGGCGTCCCCGTCGGGGGCGAACTCGAGTATGTGGACGCGGGCACGATTGCGCGCGCCATGCTCGACAGGCGAAGTGCATAATGGGCCTCCCGCCAGGGTCCGCCTTTACTCGATGAGCCTGCGGAATTCCTTGCGGTAGCGGTTCACGGTTCACGGTTGATGGTACGCAAACTGCATACCAGGTCCGCTGCTATCGTGGGCCTCATTCGACCGTAGTTTGACCGGAATCGAGCATGCACCTTGTCGACATCACGATGTTTTACGCGGCCGAAGGCGGCGGCGTCAGCACCTATCTGAATGCCAAGGCGCAATGGCTGGCACGCCGCAGCCATGTTCAGCACACCATCCTCAGCCCCAACGTCGAAACCTGCGACGACGCCGTGCCGGCGCTGGTCCGCATTCCCGCCGCCGGGTTGCCCGGCTTCCATGGCTATCGCATGCCGCTGTCGGTCTCGGGGCCGGTGCGCCTGCTGGAAGCGGCCAGCCCCGACCTGGTCGAGGCGGGCGATGCCGGGCACTGCGCCTGGGCCGCGCTGCGCATGCGCAAGCGCTACAAGGTGCCGGCCATCGCCTTCTACCATTCCGACCTGCCGCGTCTGGTGCAGCCGCGCCTGGGCCGCTGGATCGCACGCGGCACCTGCCACTACCTGGCCAACCTGTACCGCCAGTTCGACCTGGTGCTGGCGCCCAGCCGCGTGATGGTCGAGCAGCTCGAGGAGATGGGCGTGCGCGGCGCCGTGCACCAGCCGCTGGGCATCGACTCGCGCATCTTCCATCCGGGCCGTGGCGACGAAACCCTGCGCGAGCACCTCGGCCTCGACCCCGATACCCGCCTGCTGATCTACGCCGGCCGCTTCACCGCCGAGAAAAAGCTGCCCGTGCTGGTCGAGGCGGTGCGCAAGCTGGGTTCGCGCTACCACCTGATCCTGGTCGGCGGCGGCGGCCCTGGCGCGGAGCTGCCGCGCGCGCCCAACATCACCGTCGTGCCCTTCGAGCGCGACCAGCGCCAGCTCGCGCGCCTGCTGGCCAGCTGCGACCTGCTGGTCCATCCTGGCGATTGCGAGACCTTCGGCCTGATCGTGCTGGAAGCGATGGCCTGCGGCCTGCCCATCGTCGGCACCAACGGCGGCGGCGTGGCCGAGCTGGTCGACCGCGAGACCGGCATCCTGGCCGAGCCGAACAATGTCGACAGCCTGGCCGGCGCGATCGAGGCGATCTACTACCGCGACATGGTGCGCATGGGCGCGGCGGCGCGCCGCAAGGCCGCCGAGCGTTACGACTGGAACGAGATCCTGCCGCAGGTGCTGGGCCGCTACGACAGCCTGCTGGGCGGCTACCAGCCGATGCCGCGTGCGCCGGAGGGCATCTGTGTCACCGACTGAGCCGCGCCTGGACACCCAGCCACGCATGCTGTGCGTGTCGATCCACGACGTCGCGCCGGCCACCTGGCCTGACTGTCTGCGTCTGGTGCAGGCGATCCGCGCGGTCGCCGACATCCCGCTGACCTGGCTGGTGGTGCCGCACTACCATTTCCGTCCCGAGCGCTCGGTGGCGATGGAGGCCGGACTCGACGCGGCCCTGGCACACGGCGACGAACTTGCGCTGCACGGCTACAGCCACCTCGACACCGAAGCGAACGGCGGCGGCCTGCGCGCGCGCTTCCTGCGCAACGTCTACACGCGGCGCGAAGGCGAGTTCGCGGCGCTCAGCCTGATTGAGGCGCGGCGCCGGCTCGCGCTCGGCCTGGAATGGTTCGGCGCGCGCGGCTGGACGCCGACCGGCTTCATCCCGCCGGCCTGGCTGCTGGGCGAGGGCGCCTGGCAGGCCCTGCGCGAGTCGCCTTTCGACTACACGACCACGTTCAGCCACTTCCACCTCCTGCGCGGCGGGCCAGGCAGTATCGAACGCGTGAAATCGCCGTCGATGGTGTACGCGGCGCGCAACCGCAGCGGCCGCTGGCTGTCGCCGAAGGTGGCCGACGCCACCGCCGCGATGCTGAAGGACTCTCCGCTGGTGCGCTTCAGTCTGCATCCGCCGGATGCGCGCTATCCCGAGCTGGTACGGCATACCCAGCGCGTGCTCGAACGCCTGCTGGCGCAGCGCAGCGCCGTGACCAAGGCCGAGTGCGCAAGGCGCCTGTCCGGCAAGGAAGCCGGTACCGGCGCCGGCACGCTTACCAACGGTGGCGACCCCAATAGCCGCCACCCCAGTAGCCCGGACCCCAGCCGGGGCCCGGCCCATAGCGCTGCAGGTCGTCTTTCGTGCTGAGGCTCAGGATGCAGCTGCGCCAGGGATCGGAATCGACGGCATAGCCCAGCCGCGAACAGGCGGGACCGTAGATTTGCATGAGACTGGCCATCTCGGCCTGCTTTTGCGCGGCGCGTTCCTGCGGCGTGCTGCAGGCGCTCGTCGCCAGCGCCAGGCACAGCAGGGCGCCAGTAGCGGCAGGGGACGGCAAGCGAAATGAAAGGAAGGACATATGGCCTCCAGGTCGACGGCGCTATGCGCCTTGGGTCAAGCATAGCGCAGGCGGCCCGGACGTGCCCGGATTCGTGCAATCGTACGCGTGAGGCCGGGTCGTGCAGCGTCGTGCAGGCTCGCTGAGCTCGAAGATTTCTGGCAAGATGCCCGTTTTCCCTCATGGAGACGACGATGGCGCGACGGGCATGGCTGATCTGGGGACGGCGTACGCTGCTGCTGATCCTGGCCCTGGTGTTGCTGGCCATGCTGGGTGTCTGGCTGTTCCTGCGTGCCAGCCTGGCGCAGCTCGACGGCAAGGTCGTGTCGCCGCAGCTGAGCGGTTCCGTGACCGTCACGCGCGACGCCAACGGCGTGCCGACGATCAGCGGCGCCGACCGGATCGACCTGGCCTATGCCACCGGCTACGTGCACGCCCAGGAGCGCTTCTTCCAGATGGACCTGCTGCGCCGCAGCGCCGCCGGCGAGCTGGCCGAGCTGTTCGGGCCGAAGGCGCTGCCGCTCGACCGCGCGCATCGCCTGCACCGCTTCCGCGCCCGTGCGCTCGAGGCGCTGGCGCGCCTGAGCCCGGAGCAGCGCCGCTTCGTCGAGCGCTATGCCGCCGGCGTCAACGACGGCCTGAACGCGCTCGGCGCACGGCCTTTCGAATACGCGTCGACCGGCGCCAGACCGCGGCCCTGGACCGCGGCCGATTCGCTGCTGACGGTGTGGGCCATGTACATCGATTTGCAGGGCAACCAGGAGGCACGCGACCTGGCGCGCGGCTGGCTGGCAAGCCACACCACGCCTGAGCAGCGCGCCTTCCTGATGCCCGAAGCCAGCCGCTGGGATGCGCCGCTCGACGCCCCCGGCGTGGATGTGGCCGCGGCGGCCGTGCCCGCCGCGCCGCCCGCATGGTGGCACCGCAAGGATGCGCTGCCGGCGCGCCAGGTGGCCGGCATCGATTTCACCGACGCGGTCGGCAGCAACAACTATGCGGTGGCCGGCACGCGCACCGCCAGCGGGGCGGCGATCGTCTCGGACGACATGCACCTCGGCCTGCAGTTGCCGAATACCTGGTACCGGCTGGCGCTGCGCTTTCCCGACGCGCAAGGCGGGCAGCGGCGCGTGGTCGGCGTAAGCCTGCCGGGCGCGCCGCCGCTGGTGATCGTCGGCAGCAATGGCCATGTGGCCTGGGCCTTCACCAACAGCTATGCCGACACGCTCGACCTGGTCCGCCTGGGCACCGACCGCGCACGCGCCGGGCAGGTACGGACGCCGGCCGGCTGGGAGACGCCGCTGGAAAAGGTCGAGACGATTTTGGTGAAAGGCCAGCCGGCCGAACGCATGGTCGTGCGCGAGACCAGCCTGGGACCGATCCGCGAAGCCGGCGGCGAACTCTATGCGATCCACTGGATCGCGCATGCGCCGCAGGCGGTCAACCTCGAACACCTGCGCATGGAAACCGCGACCACGCTGGACGACGCGATGGCGGTGGCGGCCGTCGACGGTATCCCGGCGCAGAACATCCTGATCGGCGACGAGCGCGGCAATATCGGCTGGACCGTCGCCGGCATCCTGCCGCACCGTCCCGCGGCCGGACGCGGGCTGGCCGTGTCCTTCCCGCTGGACGCGAGCGGCAGCGTTCCGGCCTGGGACGGCGTGCTGGCGCCGGCCGACTATCCGCATGTGGTGAATCCGCCGGGTGGGCAGCTGGTGACCGCCAACAACCGCCAGCTGGCCGGACCGAACGCGCAAGTGCTCGGCGACGGCGGCTTCGACCTCGGCGCGCGTGCGCGCCAGCTGGGCGAGGGCGTGCGCAGCCTGGGCGACAAGACCGACGTGCCGGCCACCTTCCGCGCGGCGCTCGACGATCGCGCGCTGTTCGTGCAGGAGTGGCGCGAGCGCGCCCTGGCGGCGCTCGACGACGCGGCCGTCGCCGGCCATCCGGAGCGTGCGGAGTTCCGCCGCCTGCTGAAGGAAAGCTGGGATGGCCATGCCAGCACCGGCTCGGTCGGCTACCGCCTGGCGCAGCAGTTCCGCTGGTCGCTGTACGAGCTGGTGTTCGCCGGCGCGAATGCCGAGATGGCCAGGCTCGATCCGAAGGCCAGCATGCAAAGCGCCAGCTCGCGCTGGTCGGCCGTGCTGGCGCGCCTGCTGGACGAGCGCCCGGCGGCCTGGCTGCCGTCCGGCTATGCCAGCTGGCAGGACCTGCAGCTGGCCGCGGTCGACCGCACGATCCGCGATGTCACCAAGGACGGCACGCCGCTGGCCCGGGCCACCTGGGGCGCGCGCAACACGGCGGCGATCGCGCATCCGATCAGCATGGCGCTGCCTTTCCTGAAGCGTTGGCTGGGCGCGCCGCCCGACCAGCTGCCGGGCGACGCCAACATGCCGCGCGTGGCAGGGCCGAAGTTCGGCCAGTCGGAGCGCCTGACGGTGTCGCCGGGGCGGGAAGAAGAGGGGCTGTTCGACATGCCCGGCGGGCAGAGCGGGCACCCGCTGTCGCCCTGGTTCCTGGGCGGGCATGCGGACTGGGTGCGGGGGAAGCCGACCCCGCTGCTGCCGGGGCCGGCCCAACATACGCTCTTGTTTTCACGGTAGCGGCGTCCGCGTGGGCTCGGGGAGCCCACCCTGCGTCACTTGGCTGCTTCCGGCACCCACAAGGACTGCAGCATCCCGGTGACGGCATCGGCCGGCGCCGGGCGGCCCAGGTAGAAGCCCTGCACCAGGTCGCAGCCGTATTCTTCCAGCAGCACCAGCTGCTCGCCGGTCTCGACGCCCTCGGCCACCACCACCATCTTGAGGCCGTGCGCCATCGCGATGATGGCGCGCGTGATCGCGGCGTTTTCGGAATCCTGCGGCAGGCCGCTGATGAAGCTGCGGTCGATCTTCAAGGCCCGCACGTCGAAGCGCTTCAGATAATTCATCGACGAGTAGCCGGTGCCGAAGTCGTCGATCGACAGGTAGACGCCGATGCCGCGCAGCTGTTCCAGCGTGGCCAGCGTGGCCTTGGCGTCGTCCATCAGCGTGCCCTCGGTCAGCTCGAGTTCGAGCAGGCGCGGATCGAGGCCGGTGTCGTGCAGGGCGGACAGCACGATCTGGCTCAGGTTCTCGTCCTTGAACTGCTTGGCCGACAGGTTCACCGCCATGCGCACCGGACGCCGGGTCAGCTTCTGCCACGCGCGCGCCTGGCTGCAGGCGGTGCGCAGCACCCATTCGCCGATCGGGACGATCAGGCCGGTCTCCTCGGCCAGCGGGATGAACTCGGTGGGCGAGATCACGCCGCGCTCGGCATGGCGCCAGCGCACCAGGGCTTCGACGCCGACGATCTCGGACGAGCGCACGTCGAGCTGCGGCTGGTACAGCAGGTAAAGCTCGTCGTTCTGCAGCGCCTTGCGCAGGCCGACTTCCAGCTTCACGTGGCTCATGATCTGCATCGTCAGCGAAGACGAATACAGCTTGGCGTTGTTCTTGCCGCAGTTCTTCGCGTGGTACATCGCGGTGTCGGCGAATTTCAATAGCGAGGTGCAGTCGTCGCCGTCTTCCGGGAACAGCGAGATGCCGATCGAGGCGGTCACGAAGATCTCGTTGCCCTCGATGATGAAGGGACGGCGCATCGCATCCTTCACGCGGTGGGCGACGTTGAGCGCGTGCTCGACCCGGTCCAGGTCGGGGATCAGGATCGTGAACTCGTCGCCACCCAGCCTGGCCAGATTGGTGTCCGGGCGCGCTTCGAAGTCGCGCGTGATCGAGTCGCCGCGCGACAGCAGGTCGCTGGGGCGGATGGTGTCGCGCAGGCGGTCCGAGACCTGCTGCAGCAGCTGGTCGCCGACATTGTGGCCGAGCGTGTCGTTGATGCGCTTGAAGGCATCCAGGTCCATGAACAGCACGGCGAACTTCTTGTTGCCGATCTTCGAACGCTGCAGCTCGCGCTCCAGCATCTCCAGGAAGGCCTGGCGGTTCGGGATGCCGGTCAAGCTGTCGCAATAAGCCAGGCGCCGGATCTGCTCTTCGGCGCGTTTGCGCTCGCTGATGTCGCGCACCAGGCCCAGCACCTCGTTGGCGCCGGTGGCGACCAGGCGCGCCTCGAAATGCTGGGGCTGGCCGAAGCGGATCAGTTCATATTCGACCGAGCGCACCTGCTGGATGCGCAGGGCGACTTCGACCTGCTCCAGCATGCGCTCGGCGATATCGCGCGGCAGCACTTCGCTGACGTGCTTGCCCACGCATTCGTCGACGGCGACGGCTTCGCGCGCGCCGCGCCGTTCGCGGCCGGGGTGCTCGCGCCCGGGCTCATAGTCGAGGTAGACGCCGGCGCCGTTCATGCGGAAGAAGGTGTCCGGGATCGCCGCCAGCACCGCGCGGTTCTGGGCGTCGGCGATGCGCAGGCGTACGATGGCATCGCTGGCGCGCAGCACGTACAGCACGCGGTGTCCGAGGATCGGCCAGTTGATCGGCTTGGAGACGAAGTCGGTGGCGCCCGCCTCGTAGGCGTTGGTGACGGCTTCGAGGTCGTCGCCGCCGGTGACCATCACGATCGGCACGGTGGCGCCGTTTTCCGAATCGCGGATCGCCCGGCAGGCGGCGAAGCCGTCCATGCGCGGCATCTCGACGTCCATCAGGATCAGGTCGGGCGCGTAGTCGCTGGCGTATTTCACGGCCTGCATGCCGTCCTCGGCCTCGATGGCATCGAGATTGACGCCCTCCAGCATCTCGAGCATCAGGAGGCGCATCACCGGATCGTCGTCGGCAACCAGGACGACTCCGCGCCGGTTCGCGCATTTGTTGGAGCTGGGGGCTGGCATGTCAGGTTTCCTTCTCAAGGAGGGCGGTGAGCGAGCCGCGCACCGCCTCGAATTCCTGTTCCATGTGGGTCAGGAGGGAATCTGCGCCTTCGGTGGTATCGGCGCGGCCGAGGTGCTCCATTTCTTTGCACAGGGCGGCGAGGGCGTCTGCGCCGACGTTGGCGCTGGCGGATTTCAGCGTATGGGCGATGCGCCGCACGTCGCCGGTCGCCATGTCGTCGATGGCGAGGCGCAGCGTGGAGAGCTGCTGCGGGGTGTCGTCCACATAGGCGTTGATCACCTTCTGCACCAGGGCGTCGCCGCGCTCGCGCGACAGCATGCGGATCTTTTCGAGCGCGCTGCGGTTGATGACGTCGCGCTGGATCACCTCGACCGATTCGCGCGGCAGGCGCGGCGGCTCGTCGTCGTGGTGCACGGTGGCCGCCAGCGGCAGCGCCATCCAGCGCCCGATCACGGCGGCCAGTTCCTGCTGGCTGAAGGGCTTCGACAGGTAGTCGTCCATGCCGGCGGCGAGGCAGGCTTCGCGGTCGCCCTGCAGCGCGTTGGCGGTGATGGCGATGATCGGCAGCACCCGTCCGCGCCCGGCCTCGCGCTCCTCGCGGCGGATTGCGGCAGTGGCGGCGAAGCCGTCCATCACCGGCATCTGGCAATCCATCAGCACGCAGTCGTAGGGACCGGCGCCGGTGCCGGTGCGCACCGCGTTCAGGGCTTCCTCGCCGTTGCGGGCGCAGTCCACGCGCAGCTCCAGGCTCTCCAGCATGGCGCGCGCGACTTCGATGTTGACCGGGTTGTCCTCGGCCAGCAGCACGCGGCGGGCGCGCGGCCGGCCGGACTCCGGGGGCAGCGGGTTGGGCGGCACGAAGCGCGGCGCCGGCGCCACCTGGCCGCGCGGACGGGTCGCCAGGCAGGCGAACAGGTCGGCCGCACGCGCCGGCTTGATCAGCTGGTAGGCGACGCCGGCCTCGCGGCGCTGCACCGGGTCGGCCGCCAGCTTTTCGGGACTCAGCAGGATCAGGCGCGTGGCACGGGTCGCGGCCTCGCTCTTGATGGACGCCGCCAGCAGCAGACCGCTGGCCTGTTCGAGCTCCATGTCGAGAACCGCGGCGTCGTAGGGCGTGCCGGCGCGCGCCGCTTCCTGCAGGCGCTCGAGCGCTTCGACGGCGCTGTCGGCGCCGTCGCATTCGATGCGCCAGGCCGCCAGGTGGCGCTCCAGGCCGATGCGGCTCGCATCGTTCTCGTCGACCACCAGCACGCGCAGGCCGTCGATGGTGTGCTGGTGGTCGCCCGGCGCATCCGGATCGACGCGGCGCTTGTCGAACGCCACCGTGAACCAGAAGATCGAGCCTTGCGACCGGGCGTTGTCGACGCCGATGGAGCCGCCCATCAGCTCGACCAGCTGCTTCGAAATGGCCAGACCGAGCCCGGTGCCGCCGAACTTGCGGGTGGTCGAGTCGTCCGCCTGCGAGAAGGCTTCGAAGATGCGGCCACGGGCTTCGCGCGAGATGCCGATGCCGGTGTCGTGCACCTCGAAGCGCAGCATCACCGCCTGGTTGTCCTCGCTGGCGATGCGTACGCGCGCCAGGATCCGCCCATCGTTGGTGAACTTGATCGCGTTGCCGAGCAGGTTGGCCATGATCTGGCGCAGGCGGTTCGGGTCGCCGCAGATCGCCACCGGGATGTCGTTGGCGATATCGAAGTGCATGGCGATGCCCTTGGCCTCGGCCTGCGGCGTGTAGACGGTGTGGATGTCGTCGAGCAGGTCCCACAGGTTGAAGTTGATGTACTCGACGGTGAGCTTGCCGGCCTCGATCTTCGAGAAATCCAGGATGTCGTTGATGATCACCAGCAGGTGCTCGCCCGACTGCTTGACCAGCTGAGTGTAGTTGCGCTGGGTCTCGGTCAGTTCGGTCCCGAGCAGCATCTCGGCCATGCCCAGCACGCCGTTCATCGGGGTGCGTATCTCGTGGCTCATGGTGGCCAGGAAGGCGCTCTTCGCGCGGCTGGCGGCTTCGGCGGCGTTCTTGGCCTTTTCCAGCTGCTCGGTGCGCACCGAGACCTGGCGTTCCAGCTCGTCGCGGTGGTGGGTGAGGGCCTGGCCGCGGCCCTCGACCTGGGCCAGCATATTGTTGAAGCTGTCGATCAGCGCGCCCAGCTCGTCGTTGCGCTGGTGGGCGATGCGCAGCGTGTAGTTCTGGCTGGCGGCGACCTTCTGCGCAGTGTTGATCAGCTTGGCGATCGGATCGGCGATGCTGCGCCGGATGCGCCGCGCCAGGATCCACGACACCAGCATGCCGATCGCCAGCGCCCCGGCCATCACGCCCATCGCCCGCGCCAGGCGCAGCCAGACCGGCCGCTGGTCGGCTTCGACCATGATGACGCCGGCCGGTGTGTCGCCGCCGTCCGGTCCGACCTGGCGGTAGACCCGCATGCTCGGCAGCCAGGGCTGGCTGGCGGCGCGCGTCGCTTCATCGAGTGCTTCCTGGCCAAGGTCGGGCATGCTGTCGAGCTGGACGCTCTCGCTCCCTTCCATGCGCCAGGCGGCGAAGGGACGGCCCTTGCGATCGTACAGCACGGCCCCGACCAGCGCCGGCCGCGCCGAGGCCGCCGACAGGATCTGGCTGGCGAGCTTGCGGTCATTGAACTGCAGTGCATCCTGGCTGCTGCGGGCCAGTACCAGGGCCAGCGCATTCAGCCCGGCGGCTTCGTTGCGGCGGTGCTCGGCCACCGAGGCCAGCGCGAACGCGAGGAACGCGATCAGCAGCGCGCTGGCCGCCGACAGCAGGCACATGGTCGTCAGTTTGTAGCTGAGGCTGGAACGCTCGAATGTCGGCATAGTCGGGGAAATCCATAGGGAAATAACTTTCCCGCAAGAAGGGACTATAGGGGAGCGTTTGTTTGCCGCATTTGTGGTGCATCAAAGTAAAAAGGGACGCACGAATGCGTCCCTTCAATAACGAGGCTGCGAAGCGTCAGCAGCAGCCGCCGCTCTTGCCGTTGCCGTACTTGGCCTGCTGGCGCTCGCGGAAAAACTCCTCGTAGCTCATCATGGGCTGACCGGGGTGGGTCTTTTCCATGTGCGCCACATAGGTGTCGTATTCCGGCAGGCCGACCATCAGGCGCATGCTTTGCCCGAGGTATTTGCCAGCCTGTGCGAGCGTGCTGAACATGATTTAAGCCTCGACCGCCGGTTCGACCGGCACGTATGGGGTTTCCTTGGCGCTCGGACGGGCTTCCTTGTTGGCCCGCATGGCGGTACGGATGCCGTAGAACAGCACGGCCACCACCACGAACATGAAGAAGCCGCACAGCGTGGCGTCGACGTAGTCGTTGAAGATCACGCGGCTCATCTGGTCGAGGCTCTTGGCCGGCGCCAGCACCTGGCCCTGGTCGAGGGCCGCCTGGAATTTGCTGGCGTGGGCCAGGAAGCCGACCTTGACGTTCGGGTCGAAGATCTTCTGCCAGCCGGCGGTCAGGGTGCAGATCAGCAGCCAGATGGTCGGCACGATGGTGACCCAGCCGTACTTACCGCGCTTCATCTTGAACAGCACGACGGTGCCCAGGGTCAGCGCGATACCGGCCAGCATCTGGTTGGCGATGCCGAACAGCGGCCACAGGGTGTTGATGCCGCCCAGCGGGTCGACCACGCCCTGGTACAGGAAGTAGCCCCAGGCCGCCACGCACAGGCCGGTGGCGATCAGGTTGGCCGGCAGCGACTCGGTGCGCTTGAAGGACGGCACGAAGGCGCCCAGCAGGTCCTGCAGCATGAAGCGGCCGGCGCGGGTGCCCGCATCGACGGCGGTCAGGATGAACAGGGCTTCGAACAGGATCGCGAAGTGGTACCAGAAGGCCATCATCGCCTTGCCGCCGATGACGTTCGACAGGATGTGGGCCATGCCGACCGCCAGGGTCGGGGCGCCGCCGGCGCGCGAGATGATGGTGTTCTCGCCGACGTCCTTCGCCATCTGGGTCAGCATCTCGGGGGTGATCACGAAGCCGAGGTTCGATACCGCGGCGGCCGCGGTCTGCGCGGTGGTGCCGACCAGCGCGGCCGGGCTGTTCATCGCGAAGTAGACGCCCGGATCGATGGTCGAGGCGGCGACCAGCGCCATGATGGCCACGAAGGATTCCATCAGCATGCCGCCGTAGCCGATGAAGCGGGCATGTTTTTCGTTCTCGATCATCTTCGGCGTGGTGCCCGAGGAGATCAGCGCGTGGAAGCCGGACACGGCGCCGCAGGCGATGGTGATGAAGAGGAAGGGGAACAGCTTGCCGGACCAGGCCGGGCCGGTGCCGTCGATGAAGCGGGTCAGCGCCGGCATCTGCAGCATCGGGGCGACGAACACGATGCCCAGCGCCAGGGCGACGATGGTGCCGATCTTGAGGAAGGTCGACAGGTAATCGCGCGGCGCCAGCAGCAGCCACACCGGAATCACGGAAGCGACGAAGCCGTAACCGATCAGCATCCAGGTCAGCTGGGTGCCGGTGAAGGTGAACATCGGGGCCAGGGTGGGCGAATCGTGCACCCACTGGCCGCCGATAATCGCCAGCATCAGCAGCACGAAACCGATCAGCGAGACTTCGCCGATGCGGCCGACGCGGATGTAGCGCGAATAGACGCCCATGAACAGCGCGATCGGGATGGTGGCCATGACGGTGAACGAGCCCCACGGCGAACCGGTGAGCGCCTTCACAACGATCAGCGCCAGCACGGCCAGGATGATCACCATGATCATGAAGGTGCCGAACAGCGCGATGACGCCCGGGATCTCGCCCATTTCGGACTTGATCAGGTCGCCCAGCGAGCGGCCGTCGCGGCGCATCGACATGAACAGCACCATGAAGTCCTGCACGGCGCCGGCGAACACGACGCCGGCCAGGATCCACAGCATGCCCGGCAGATAGCCCATCTGCGCGGCCAGCACCGGGCCGACCAGCGGGCCGGCGCCGGCGATCGCGGCGAAGTGGTGGCCGAACAGTACGTAGCGGTTGGTCGGCACGAAGTCGAGGCCGTCGTTGAATTTGTAGGCCGGGGTCTGGCGGCGGGCGTCCAGGCCCATGACCTTGTCGGCGATGTACAGACTATAGAAGCGGTAGGCGATCAGGTAGACGCACACGGCGGCAACCACGACCCAGACTGCGTTGATGGATTCGCCGCGGTTCAACGCGACGTAGGCGAGCGCAATCGCGCCCGCCAGCGAAAGCGCGGCCCAACCCAGCCGGCTTGTAAGACGATTCATGGTGACTCCTCCAAGTGAAGCTTTTATGTCAGTGCTGTTCTTGCTTACATTACTGGCAAGCTACCGGTGAGTATCTTGCACGCCTTTGTCCATCACAAGCGCATGATTACGCAGCCCTCTACGTGGGACTACGTAGAGCAACCGGCTTCAGCTCGGATCGGCGATCGGGCGTACAATTTCATGTTACGACGAAATCCATGCGCACGGAATGAAGTTAAGGCAGAAGTTCATTTTTCTCGCGATCGCCCCGCTGATCGTGGCCCTGTGCGCGATCGCACTGTTCATCCGGCAGCAGGCAGTCACCCTGGCCCAGCAGCAGCGCGCCACCATCCAGCAGGCCTGGCAGGCCACCAAGCAGGCCGAGCTCGAGCATTACGTGGAACTGGCCTCGCATGCGATCGCCCACCTCACCAGTTCCGGGCGCAAGGACCCGGCCACGCTGGAAGAGGCCAAGCGCGTGCTGGCCTCGCTCAGCTTCGGCAACGACGGCTACTTCTTTGTCTATGACATGGAAGGCCGCAACCTGATGCACCCGCGCCAGCCGGAACTGGTCGGGCGCAACCTGTGGAACATGCGCGACCAGTTCGGCGCGCCGACCATCCAGAACCTGATCGCGGTGGCGAAGCGGGGCGGGGGACTGGTGCGCTACAACTGGGCCAAGCCCTCGAGCGGGGTGGCCGCGCCCAAGCTCGGCTACGTGGTGCCGATCGCCAATTGGGGCTGGATGATGGGCAGCGGCCTCTACCTGGACGACGTCGACGCTGCGCTGGAGAAGGTCGACGCCCAGCAGTCGCACAATATCGAGACCACGATGTGGTGGATCGCCGGCCTGGCGATCCTGTCGGCGCTGGCGATCGGCGCCTCCGGGCTGGCGCTGAACGTCAGCGAATCGAGGGTCGCCGACGCCAAGCTGAAGGTGCTGGCCCAGCGCGTGGTCGATTCGCAGGAGAGCGAGCGCGCGCGCCTGTCGCGCGACCTGCACGACGGCATCAGCCAGTGGCTGGTGTCGATCAAGCTGCAGATCGAGGCCGGCGTGATCCGCCTGGCCGGCAGCCAGGACCAGCAGCAGCAGGCGCGCGCCAGCTTCGAACGCACCGCCGAGGAGCTCAACAAGGTGCTGGGCGAGGTGCGCCGCATCTCGCACGGCCTGCGGCCGACCCTGCTCGACGACCTCGGCCTGGCTGCCGCGCTCGAGCACCTGGCCGATGAATTCAGCCAGCACAGCGGCATGCCGGTCGCCTTCTCGACCACCGGCGAGGTCGGCAAGCCGCCGCAGGTGGTGGGGACGGTCCTGTTCCGCATCGCCCAGGAAGCGTTGACGAATATCGAGCGGCACGCCGGCGCCTCGACCATCTCGCTGGCGCTCGAACGCCGCCGCAACGCGCTGACGCTGGCGATCCGCGACGACGGCGCCGGCTTCGATGCCGACGACGTCGCCAAGCATCCGCAGCGCGGCATCGGCTTGCGCAACATGCTGGAACGGCTGGACGCGATCGGCGGCCAGCTGCGTATTACCTCCTCGGCGGCGGGCACCACGGTGTGCGCGATCGTCGACCTGGATCATTGGAATCATGACGACTGAAACGACTCAAGCACTTGTGCGCATCATGCTGGTGGACGACCACCCGCTGGTGCGCGACGGCCTGCGCGCGCGCCTCGAAGCGGTGCCGCATTTTCGCGTGGTGGCCGAAGCCGGCTCCGGAGCGGAAGCCCTGGCCATCGTCGATGCCGCCCAGGTCGACCTGGTGCTGATGGACATCACCATGCGCGACGGCGGCGGCATCGAAGCCACCGCCCAACTTGGCCGCAGCCACCCGGACATCGCCGTGCTGATCCTCTCGATGCACGACAAGCTCGAATACGTGAGCCAGGCGATGCAGGCCGGCGCGCGCGGCTACGTGCTGAAGGATGCGCCGGGCAAGGACATCGTGCTGGCGATCGACACCGTGATGGCCGGCGGCATCTATTACAGCGCGCCGGTGGCGCGCCAGCTGGCCCGCCCGGACGCGCCGGACAACCAGCTGACCTCGCGCGAGCAGGAAGTGCTGCGCCACCTCGCCAACGGCGAATCGAACAAGCAGATCGCGCGCGCACTCGATTTGTCGGTGCGTACCGTCGAGACCCATCGCCTCAATATCAAGCGCAAGCTCGGCATCGAAGGGCAGGCCGAGCTCATCAAATTCGCGGTCCAGCACGCTTTGTAAGCAGGTATGCGTAAAGTGTATCCGTGAGGAAACATTTCAGTTGCTTTCTGATAATCGGTGCACTACTATTAACGAAATAACCAATCATGCATAAACGCTAACAAGCAAAATGGCCGCCACTCCATTCCCGTTGGTTGAGATCCGTTCCGTGGCCAACGCGCAGAACGAATGGGTTGCGCTGCTGCTGCGTGCACCCGAAGGCAGCTTCGACGAGACGACGCTGCAGGCCATGTTCGGCGCGCCCGACCTGCTGGCCGCGGTGGCACCCCTCGATTGCATCCTGCTGCTGGACTCTGCGGCACCCCTGACACCCCCGGTACTGAAACTGCTGCCGCCGAACCGTGTGGTGCTGGCGATCGCCGCCGGCGCGCTGGCCGGCGAGGGCGTGGCGTCGCGCCTGGCCGAGCTGCAGATGGACGGCTTCCGTGTCCTGCTGGACGGCCCGCTGCCCTCCAGCATGCCGCAGCCGAAAGCACTGCGCAGCGTCGCACGCAACCTGCGCACCTACGGCACGCCGGCCACGGGCGCGCTGCCGGCGCTGTTCGGTCCGCACCTGGCGTACGGCGTCGACACCCAGGACGCCCTGCGCGCCGGCGAGAACGCGGGCTTCGGCTGGTTCTCGGGCGCCTATGCGCTCGACGATGCCGACGGCGCCCAGGACCCGCAGCAGCACGACGACGGCACCACGCGCCGGCGCCTGATGACCATGCTGGCGCTGCTCTCGCGCGACGCCGATTCCTGCGAACTCGAAGCGCAGCTGAAGCAGGACCCGGCGCTGAGCTTTCATTTGCTGAAGCTGGTGAATTCGGCCGCGTTCTCGAGCGGCACCCACATCGCCAGCATCGGCCAGGCCATCAGCCGTATCGGCCGGCGCCAGCTGCAGCGCTGGCTGCAATTGCTGCTGTACGCGCGCCAGCATCCGGACGGCCCGCCCAACCTGCTGCTGCCGGTCGCGGCCCGCCGCGGCGCGCTGCTCGAAGAACTGTGCAAGCGCGACGGTGGCGACCGCGACGAACAGGACCTGGCCTTCATGAGCGGCGTGTTCTCGCTGCTCGACCGCCTGTTCCGCATGCCGATGGCCGCGCTGCTGGGCGACCTGAACCTGCCGGGCGACGTCGAAGCGGCCCTGCTCGCGCGCGAAGGCCTGCTGGGCCAGCGCCTGCGCCTGTGCGAGACGCCCAGCCTGGACAGCGCGGCCCTGGAAGCGGCCGGCCTCGACGGCCTGTCCTGGTGGCAGTGCCAGCTGCACGCCTATCACTGGGCCATACAGGTGGCGCGCAATGTCTGATATCGCCGCCTGCAGCGCCGCCATCTGCCAGGCAGTCCTCACGCTGCGCGGCGACGCGCTGCATGCCGAACTGGGACGCATCGCCGGCGGCCTGCTGGCGGTACCCGAAGCCACCTTCATCGCCGGCAGCGGGCCGGCCGCAGCGCAAGACGGCCTGCTGGCGGCCCAGGTCTGGCAGGACGGCAGCAGCCTGGGGCGCTACGAACTGCGCGGCCGCGCCTTCGCCGACGCCGACCGGCACCAATTGGACGCGCTGGCCACGCTCACCGCGACCCTGCTGCAGATGCACGGCCTGGCCCAGCGCACCACCCACGCCTACGCCCAGGTCGAGGCCCAGCTGGCGCACCAGTCGCAGATCCTGGACCAGATCCACGAATCGGTGCTGACCACCGACCGCCTGGGCTACATCACCAGCTGGAACCGCGGCGCCGAGCAGCTGTTCGGCTACAGCGCGGTGGAAGCGGTGGGACGGCACATCCTGTTCCTGTACGTCGATGAAGCGGAGGAGGGCACCGACTTCCCTGACGCCTTCGCCGAGCAGGGCGGGCGCATGATGGAAGTCCGGCGCCGCAAGAAGTCGGGCGAGATCTTCTGGGCCAGCCTGTCGCTGTCGCCGCTGCGCGACCTCGAGGACAACCCGGTCGGCCTGATCGCCTACCTGACCGATATCACCGAACGCAAGCTGGCCGAAGACCGCCTGCACCACCTGGCCTACTACCAGGAGCTGACCGGCCTGCCGAACCGCACGCTGTTCGCACGCCTGGTCGACCAGGGCCTGATGTCGGCCCAGCGCAACGAGGGCACGGCCTGCGTGCTCTACGTCGACCTGAACCGCTTCAAGCTGATCAACGGCACCCTCGGCCGCACCGTCGGCGACGAACTGCTGCGCCAGGTCGCCCAGCGCTTCCGCAGCACCCTGCGCGACGAAGACGTGGTCTCGCACCTGGCCGCCGACGAATTCGCGATCGGCCTGTTCGACGTGCGCCAGCACTTCGAAGCGACCACGGTGGCGCAGAAGCTGCAGGCGGTGCTGGAAGCGCCATTCCAGATCGCCGGCCACGACCTGCGCGTAGGCGCCAGCATCGGCATCAGCGTCTACCCGCAGGACGGCGCCGATGCCGAAACCCTGCTGCGCATGGCCGACATCGCGATGCAGCGCGCCAAGGAGCGCGTCGAGAACCCCGACCACAGCGTCGCCTTCTACCGCCTCGACATGAACGAAGGCATGCAGCAGCGCATGCAGATCGAGACCGGCCTGCGCCATGCGCTGGGCCACGGCGAACTGCTGCTGCACTACCAGCCGAAATTCGAAATCGGCAGCAACCGCCTGGTCGGCGCCGAAGCGCTGGTGCGCTGGATGCACCAGCAGCGCGGCATGGTGCCGCCTTCCGAATTCATTCCGCTGGCCGAGACCACCGGCCTGATCGTGCAGGTGGGCGAGTGGGTGCTGGAGCAGGCCTGCGCGCAGGCGGCGATCTGGCAGCGGGCCGGCTTGCCGCCGTTCCGGCTGGCGGTGAACGTGTCGGCGCGCGAGTTCACTTCCTCGCTGCCTGGACGGGTGGCGGATACGCTTCGCCGGTATCGTCTCGAGGCTTCCTGGCTGGAGCTGGAGATTACCGAGAGCACGCTGATGCACGATATCGACTACGTCATCGGGATCATGGATCGCATCAGTGCGCTGGGCGTGGCTTTGTCCTTGGATGACTTCGGGACCGGGTACTCTTCGCTGAGCTATCTGAAGCGCTTCCCGATCGACACCTTGAAGATCGACCGTTCGTTCACGACCGGCATCCCGCTCGACGTCAGCGACTGCGCGATCGCCAGCACCATCATCAGCATGGGGCGCAAGCTGGGGCATCGGGTGATCGCCGAGGGCGTCGAGACGCTGGAGCAGATGGAGTTCCTGCGGCAGGCGGGGTGCGATGAGGTGCAGGGGTATTTGTATGGGAAGCCGATGGGGGCGTATGAGTTTGAGAAGGCGTTGCGGGAGAATTGGTTGCTCGTGGCCTAACCACCGCCGGTCCTCGCATCTGAACCGTCATTCCCGCGAAGGCGGGAATCCAAGTGTAGTTGAGCAGCCGACACCCTCAAACCTGCCTGTCCAGCAACGTTTTATGTATAATGCGGTTCCCCAGGAAGCGTGGCCGAGTGGTTGAAGGCAGCAGTCTTGAAAACTGCCGACGGGGGAACCCGTTCGTGAGTTCGAATCTCACCGCTTCCGCCAAGAATTGATTTCAAGAAGTATCAAGATGGTCCAAAACCCGCGTAGCTCCTGGTGAGTGCGCGGGTTTTTTGTTTCAGGGGGTGTCAAAGCGTGCATTGACAGCCCAGCTTTTTAGGGGCATGGTTCGGGGCATAGTTTCTGTGCCTCAAAAGTGATGCCCCAAAATGCCCAAACTGATTTCCCCCCTCTCCGACATTCAACTCCGTAACGCCAAGCCTGCCGACAAACCCTACAAGCTCTCCGACGGTGGCGGCCTGTACGTTGAGATCATGCCGAATGGCTCGAAGTTCTGGCGCATGAAGGTGCGCCAGGCCAACGGCAAGGAATCCCGCCTGACCTTCGGCAGCTATCCCGACGTGACGCTCGCCCAAGCCAGGGCGGAGCGCAGCAAGGTCAAGCAGCAGCAGGCGGCGGGGCTGGACCCGGCCCAAAGCAAGCGTATCGAGAAGCTGCAAAAGAAGGTGGCGGCCGTCAATACCTTCGAGGTGCTGGCGCGCGAGTGGCATGCCAACAAGGCCGAGACCTGGAAGGAGAACACGGCCAAGGAAGCGCTGGCGCGGTTGGAAAACGACGTGTTCCCGCGCATCGGCAATTTCCCGATGGCGGAGCTGGACGCGCCATTGATGCTCGACGTTCTGAACCAGATCGAGCGGCGGGGTGCGGTCGATATGGCAGCCCGTGTGGCGGCCCATTGCAGCGCCGTGTTCCGCTTTGCTATCGCCAAGGGCGTGGTTAAGTACAACCCGATTCCCGACCTGCGCGGCGCGCTCAAGCCGCGAATCAAGGGGCACCACGCGGCTATTGGTACCGACGAGCTGCCAGATTTCTTGAAGGCGTTACGCAAGGCCGAGGCCGGCATGTTCCTGCCAACCCGAATCATGATGCGCTTGATGCTGCTGGTATTCGTCCGCACAAGCGAGCTCATTGAAACGCCTTGGTCAGAGATCGACCTCGACAAGGAGACTTGGGTGATTCCTTGGGACCGCATGAAGATGGGTCGCAAGAAGATCAATCCGAGAAAGTTAGATCATCACGTGCACCTGCCGCGCCAAGGCTGGGCGCTGCTGCGCGAACTGCACACGCTGACCGGGCACGGTGTCTACCTGTTCCCGAATCGCACGGACCACACCAAACCAGCATCGAACGGCGCGATCCTGATGGCTTTGCGGCGTATGGGCTACCAAGGCAGGCATACGGGGCACGGCTTCCGCTCGCTTGCCATGGGCGTCATCAAGGCGCGTCTGGGCTATCGACACGAGGTGATCAACCGGCAATTAGCGCATGGATCGAACGACGAGTACGGCGAAGCTTACGACCGCGAACAATTTCAGGAAGAGCGTAAGGTGATGATGCAGGCATACGCAGACTATATCGACGCGGTTGAACGGGGCGATAACGTCATCCCGGTGAATTTCAAACGAGCAGCGTGAACCTAGCACCATGGGGTTAAGAAAAAAGCGGCCGTCGCCGAAATCCATCGCTGGGACGAAACTTTTGTACGAAATCCTGGCGAGTGGCCCCGTCCCGGTGAGCGAGGTGCAGGCGGCAGCTCTCAAGCGAGGTATCAGCTTCCATACGCTGTCGCAGTTATCCCGAGGACTCGTTTGCAAGAAGCCTCAAATAGGGCCGGATGGAGTTCGTGAATCCTACTGGTCGTTGTGCAGCTCGCCGCCGTACGTTAGTGACACCCCAGCAACGGCCCGCAAAAACTCCGCTGCCTTTAACTCTGGCTACGAGCAGGCACTCGCTGACATCCAGTCGCGGGTCAATCAGATATGTAATGAAATGAACAATAAAAAGGCCAGAGAGCTCGGTTTGATAATTCGCGCTGTGGTCAATGAGCTCAAATACAATTATCGCTAACCTATTGAGAAATAACAGCAAATTGGAACTTAAGTACCAAGTTGTGCAATAGGAAAACGCATTCAGGGTGGCTATTGACCTCCGCATAAAGTCCTTGAAGTCCCGGAGCGTTCCGGGGAATTTCATGGAGTTTCATATGCAACAGCAACATCTGCCAGCCCTCACGATTCTGCGCCTCAAGCAGGTGGGAATAGAAACCGGGCTCTCGCGCTCATCGATCTACCGGGGCATCCAGGCAGGCACCTTTCCGAACTCGATCCCACTCGGCCCGCGCGCCGTTGGCTGGCGTCGCGGCGATATTGACGCTTGGCTGGCTAACCCGGCAGGCTACCGCGCGCAGGCGGCAGTATGAGCGCCAAGATGAAGATGACTGTACCGCAGTCCACTGCTACGCCCTCGGGCGAAGTCACCATGACCAGCCTGGAGTTGGTCGAGTTCATCAACAGCCAACGTGGACCGGATGAGTCCGAGCTATTGCATAAAAACTTCATGGCGAAGGTCGAAGGCCATCCGGGAATTCACTCGGCTAAATTTTTAGCCCAGTACAAAGACAGCACGGGCCGCACCCTCAAGTGCTACGCGCTGCCGAAGCGCGAAGCCTGCCTGATGGCGATGAGCTACTCTTACGAACTGCAAACCCGCATCTTCGACCGCATGACGGCGCTCGAAACGCAAATGCAGATGGAGCGCCGCCCTGTGGGTAACAAGCTCATCGGGGAACTTGCGATCATGGAGTGCTACACCAAGTTGCAGCGCGTGTCCCCATCTTCGCAAGTCGCCATGCTGGCGAAGATCGCCAATCAGAACGGGCTGGATGCTACCTTCTTGCCAAGCTACGTCGTGGACGCACCGGATGATGCCTCGCCCGGCTCATCGCTGCCCACGGCATCGCTGACTGAATTGTTGAAGGCCAACGGCATCAGCATCAAAGCCAGCGCCTACAACGTGCTGTTGCGCAAAGCGGGGATGCTGGAGGAGTGCGAGCGCCGCAGCACGGCCAAAGACGCGAAGAACGGCAAGAAAAGCTACTGGTGCATTACTAAACTCGGAAGCAAGTACGGTAAGAACCTGACTAATCCGGCGTCGCCGCGCGAGACCCAGCCGCACTGGTATGTGGACCGCTTCGCGGAACTGCACCGCATTGCGTCCGCTCGCGTGCTGGGAGTTGAAGTATGAACGCGGCACTCAATGTCGAGCAACAGTTCGCTGCGGCCACGGCCGAGCACGGACTGGTGCCATCCGAAATCGTGGCCGATGGCCAGCTCCATCGCTTTGACGGCCCAGGCGAAAAGCGCGGCAAGAAGTCTGGTTGGTATGTCCTGCACACCGATGGTATTGCGGCCGGTGCCTTTGGAGACTGGCGGACGGGCCTGACGGAAACCTGGAGCGCCCAAGGTCAACGCGCAATGACCTCCGCCGAGCGGCAGGCGTACCGGCAGCGTATCGAACAGAGCAAAGCCGCTGCTGCGACCGCGCGCGCGGAATTGGCTGAGCTGGCGCATAAGAAGTGCGTCACGTTGTGGGATAAGGCGGTGCCCGTGCTGCCAAGCCATCCCTACGTAGCTGCGAAGGCAATCACACCCAAAGGAGCCAAGCAGATTGGCAAGGTGCTGCTGATCCCACTGTACGACACGGCAGGGGTGCTGCGTAGCCTGCAATTCATCGAGCCGGACGGCGCAAAGCGGTTCAAGTCGGGCGGCACGGTGGGAGGCTGCTACTGCATCATCGGCGCCGAGCCCAGCCGCAATGCGCCGCTGCTGATCTGCGAGGGTTGGGCGACCGCGTGCAGCCTGCACGAGGCGACCGGCTACTCGGTAGCAGCAGCGATGAACGCGGGGAACCTGCTGAGCGTAGCACAGTTGTTGCGCGCCCAACTGCCCGAGGTGCCCATGACCATCTGCGCCGACGACGACACCGCAACAGACGGCAATCCGGGGCTGACCAAGGCTCGCGAGGCCGCCATTGCTGTGGCTGCGCTACTGGCGGTGCCAGAATTCGGCCCTGACTGCCCAGCAGGCGCGACCGATTTCAACGACCTGCACATGATGCGCGGGCTCGCGACGGTGCAGATTTCCGTCAAGAACGCCGCTGTCCCCCGCGTTGCGGAAATGGCAGAAGTCGCTGCGGTGCCGGCATCAATAGGTGATGACTCCGGGCGCCTGCGTGCGCGCTTCGAGGTGTCGCAGTCGGGTGTTTTCTACATCGGCATCAAGCATGACAGCAACACAAAGTCCGATATCGAACTGCCGCCGACCTGGCTGTGTGATCGACTCGAAATCATTGGCCGTGGCGAAGACGATGCAGGGCGCGGCTATCGCATTTTGCGCTGGAACAGCCGAGGTAGCGGGACTGTGCGTATTACCGCATTCCCGTTGGCGATGATCGGCGAGCGCGAGGGCTGGGCATTGCTGCGCGAGCGGGGGATGGCAATTGCCACCTCGCGGGCGGCGCTCGAAAAGCTCTCCGGATACTTGCAAACGGAGGGAAGTGACGAGCTGCACTTCGTGACGGAGTGCGGTGGTTGGACGCATGGCGCGTACATCTTGCCCAGCGGCGAAGTGTTAGGGAAGCCAAGTGCGCCGCTGTACTATCGCGGGGACACAAGCGGTGCCAGTGCCTACACAACCAAAGGGACGCTGGCAGAATGGCGCAATACCGTCGCCCGCCTTGCTCATGGCAACACGCGCCCGATGCTGAGCTTGGCCGTGGCATTCGCAGCGCCGTTGCTGCACTTGGTTGGGCTGGAATCCGGCGGCTTTCACCTGTATGGTCCCTCCGGCGCGGGCAAGACTACCTCAGCCAAGATCGGGGCGTCGGTTTGGGGAGACCCGCGTGAGCAAGTGCTGAGCTGGGACGCGACCGCGCTTGCACTCGCGAACGCTGCCTCTGCCCGGAACGACGGCCTAATGCTGCTTGACGAAATGGGCCAAGGCAACCCAGAGGCCGTCAGCATGGCTGCCTATCGCCTCTTCAACGGCACTGGCAAGATGCAGGGTGCAAAGGACGGTGGCAATCGCGAACAGGCCCGCTGGCGTGTAATGGTGCTGTCCACCGGCGAAATCGATCTGGCCGCGTTTATGAGCGGTGGCGGTAAGCGGACACGGGCCGGTCAGGAGGTGCGCCTCGCCAGCCTGCCTGCGGACGCAGGGAAAGGGTATGGTGCGTTTGACCAGCTCAACGGTTTAGCTAACAGCGGGCAACTTGCCGAGGCGATGGAAACCGCTGCTCGCCAAGCGCATGGCGTGGTTGGGCGTGCATTTGTCGAACACGTCGCGGGGTGCAGTGACGAGATTGCGAATAGATTGCGTAGCGCTATCAAGAAGACTCATGCACGCTTGCCAGAGGGGGCATCCGGGCAAGTGCGCCGGGTTGCTGCGCGCTTCGCTGTGGCGGCTGAAGCCCTCGAAATCGCCACAGACGAAGGCATGACAGACTGGAACCAAGGTGACGGCCTGGCGGCCGTGATGACTTGCTTTGCGGGCTGGTTATCGCGCTATGGGATCGGCAACCGTGAGGACGAACAGATCATCGCCCAAGCGGAGGCATGGTTTGGTGCGCATGCATTCTCCAGATTCATTGATTGTTTCAATGCAGCACATTCAGGCGCATTTCCGGTCGTGCACAACTGCGCCGGGTACCGGAAAGTGGATAGTGCTGGCGTTCCGTTCTGGCTGGTCTTTCCCGGAACCTTTGCCGAGGAGATTGCGGCCGGATTTGACAAGACAGCCGCCAGCGACGTGCTGGCGAAGGCCGGGATTCTCCAAAAGGGCAATGATGGAAAGGCGACAAGTAAGCACAAGACTCCCGATCAACCAAAGGAGTCGCGACGCTTCTACAAATTCGTCAAGACTGAGCGCAAAGATCCGGGCGAATAGCTCTCTCGGGTATAAAAATTCGGTGGAACTGGTGGAACGGTGGAACCGATGGGTTTAATTCCTAAAAATCAGAGACTTATCTGGTTCCACCTTGGTCCCACCATTTCACGGTGCGGTGGAACCACAGCTAGTATGGAGTTCCACCAAAAATTACGGGTTAGTGCGTCCAAGGTGGAACCGAAAACTCCAGTGAAATCAGCGGGTTGAGTATCTGGTTCCACCGTTCCACTGGTTCCACCGCTTTTTTAATCTCCCTATGAGTTCCAATGCCAAAGAGTACGTGAGGCACTTCGGAAATCTAAGGCTCCTTGGTGGCGTTTGGTCGCGTATATTTGCTCGCATATTCAACAACATTGGAGGGTCTATGGTTTCAACGAATTCTGAGCGACTAGAAACGCATAAGCGAAAAATGCGAGCCGAAGGGTTCAAGCGGCTGTCCGTGTGGATTTGCCCTGAGTTGGAGGCATTGCTGACTTCTGCAAGACGACCCGGAGAGTGCGGCGGGCGAGTCTTGGAGCGCATGTTGCTAGGGACGGCTAGACCACGTCCAAAGTTTCGCTAGTATCGTTTCAGAGGAATTTTCTTACACCTGTGCGCCTGCGCGCGCGCGAGGGAGGAAATACCGATAACGCAGGCTGGGCAGCATGCTGCTCCGCGTCATGTCCATTTTTTCAAGGAAAGTCTAGCGAAATTAGAAGAGCCTCGTGAAAGTTTCGTCGAAGCCAGTGAGCACTTGTTTCAGTTGTCCATACTTTTCGTCGTTCAAAGTTTCCGCCGCCCGAACGGCAGTCGAAGCGCTCGTATGCAACACGAAGTCTCGGCTCCAGATAGGCAATGTCCCCACCAAGCAAGTTGCGTAAGAAACGTCGATGTGCTTCCGGTTCAGAGTCTCTAGCAGATTTGCGTTGCGGATGACAAAGCGCCGCATCCCCGTGTTGATCTCTTGCTCGGCTTCATCCCTTGTCCCGACCACTTGCCGCACATCGGACAAGATACAGCTCGAAACATCAATGTAGACGATGCCAATTGCTTCCTCGTCAGCCGTTTCCGCCGCCAGCGCTAACTGGTTGGCGGCATAATTGACGCGCTTTTCTAGCTGCTTCTCAGAAACGAGGCGCTTGCACTCAGCGCGAACCACTAGGCCATCGCGCTTCGCAACAACATCGCTCGTTTCATCAAAGTCAATGGCGTAGCCCGCCAAGTGGAAACGTGCAGCCACTAGCAACTCAAACAAGAAGTTGCGCGATTCCCCTGCACTCTCAAGGTCCGGTACATCTCTACCTGCGACCACCTTCGACAGGGAGGCAATGAAGTTTGGGTGCTTGACGTGCTCAAAGCACTTATAAACGATGTAGATGTCGATGCATTCGCGGTAGGCTTGGCTTAATTCTTTAAAGGACTGGTTACCTTCCTCCGACAAGAGGGCTGCTCCGCTACGATAGAATTTGTTGATGTGTTCCTGATATCGGGCGTAACGCGAATTCCTGGCAGGAAGCCCCAACGCCACCATCCATGCAATGATCGTGTCCAGCTCCTTCATGATGAAATCTTCGTTCACCACTGCTTTTGCCATAGTTCAGCCTGCCTTGAGAATTGTGTTCCTACATAGTACTCACAAGTAGGATCGTAGGTTTCGACTGTTTTTTCGTTAAAAAATGGTAAGACAAGCAAACGCTGAGTTTAGGGGGCCATGCCAGGCAGCAGCCGTTGTTATACTTGTCAGTCCACCTTATCCAGCGGCCCGCTATGCGACACCTTGGCTTACCCACAGAGTTCACGCTACTAACCCAAGAGGCATACCTTGCCAAAAACTCTATCTTGTCGTCCTTTGATTTCCTCTCCAAAGCAAACTTTTACCAAGAGAAAGATGGCTATTTCTATTCAGGCTTTTTCAACCTGACGATTGGCCTTGAACGAATGATGAAGCTTGCCGTGGTAAGCGACTATATGTTGAAAAACAACTACCGCGCGCCAACAGACAAGAACCTGAAAGTAAGCTTCGGACACTTCATCAACACAATGTACCAGCACATGGTTAAATTGTCGGCTGAGCACACGAACGGAGAAGTGCAACTCCCTGACGAGGAGTCCGACGACTACAAGCTAATCGAGTTCTTAAGCAAGTTCGCAGCAAAGTCCCGGTACTACAACCTCAACGAACTGGGGAAGAGCACTGACCTCCCGAGCCCCTTGCAAGAATGGTGGGAAATCGCAAGTTCGGTCTACGAGGTGTACACCCCGTATCACATTCGCGAGAAGCGGCAAAGAGCCCTATTGCATGCGATGGATAACCGGGGCATCTATAACAGTTTCACCCGCGAGATGGACTTCGACGGCCAATTAATGACCGTGTTTGACGTTTACAACCGCCAGCTTGTCATCGAAAAATCTGCGCCTTTGATAATTTGGAGAATTCTCGAACTCTTCCGACCAATTTTCAATCTGTTGGACGCCATCAGCCACGCCGCACACGGATCTTCGCATGAAGGCAGGCGAGGAGATTTGGTGATTCCTCATTACTCGGAGTTTTTTTATTTTTTTAACGCAGACCGAAAATCAGCTCGCAGTAACAAACGGTGGCTCTCGTTGCCTTGACTATATAGCGTACTTCTTCATCAGACTTTTTAGCGCAGGTGTCAGGTACGGCCAGCCATAGCCTCCCTTCTTTTCCCAGGAAACGGAGCCAACCATAAAGCCGCTCGCGATAAGTTCATCGCGTACTTCATCATGGGGATATATATACCAGGTCCCTTTCTCGTAGAAGGTAACGTAGATGCTCCTGTCAGAATACTTCTGATTGATGGTTAAACGTCCTTTGAGCTGCACTTTTAGAAACGTATTCCCGTCAACGTGACATGCAATGAAGTCAGCGCCATTCCAATCGTCAGTAAGGCGCAGGCAATTAAATCCATAATCTGCAAGGTGCGCGGCCACCTTTTGAAAATTATAGTTTTCCTGCTGTCTTGAGTTCAATTTCTCGTATTGAATTTTCTGATACATATTAGTTATGGTGTCATCCCGGTGTGGGCCGCACCCAGAATAGGTGACGAAAAATCGGGCCTCGGTATTTATTTAAATTCGGCGGAACGGCAAATACCTTTCACGGCACAGCTGACATTTCTTTAACGGTCTTAAGTCGAATGATCACCGAATGCAGCTAAAGCAATCGCTGTGTCTACTTTATGTGCAATAGTGGACCAATCGTCAAACGGATTCATCAAGACATGTTTCCGTATGTTTTCGAATTTTATTGTCGACGTAACCCGGCTGCTGATTTCTGCTTTTGCGTTGAACGCATAGTGATAAGGCGTCGGAAAACCGTGACGCACCAGTTGAGGGAGAAATTTAAGTATTCGCGGCAAATCTTTTCCATCCGCCTCTGCAATCTTCTGGCCGACCTGTACCAAAACTCCACAAAGAAACGCAACATCCGGGACAATCCTTAAAACGAAGCGACGTGCGCGCTTAACCTTTTTATGAGGCTTAGTCGGGCGCTTCACGGTTCCTTCGAATGTGACAATCCAGGTTGCAATCTCTTTTTCCATTTCCAAAAGTGTTTTCCCAGAAAACCAAAGTTTCATAACGAATCGAACAGATTCTTTGCCCAGAGAACGCTGTGTAGGTGTGTCTGGAATGACGGTGATTGCACGTCCAAAAACTCGGATTATAGTTTCTGGCCTCAAGAAAATGTCGCAGCTTTCATCTTCGTGATTCAGTAGATCGAACAACCACGAAAGCCATACTTCCGCGTCTGAGGTCATCGTTGGAGCAGAATCATAATTCTCTACTAAAGTCCTTACTAAACCGGAACTTATTCCAGTTTTTGCGGCGAGCTCTTCGATCCAGTCTACGTCTGATACATTCACTACCGATGCTAGAGCTCCTTCCAACGCGACCTTCCTTTCGGATAGCCACTTTTCACTCGCGGTGCTGCTTGATCGATTTTTTTCGTAAAACCCGAAAGTCTTGCGAGCGAGTGACTCAAAACTGTCCGCCGCGTCGTGTGCAGTTCGAAGCGAGACTGCCAGCCGACGCAGAAGGTACTGTGCCTCCGGGCCTGAAGCCGCTCCTGTTTCGATTTGATCAAACAACGTTGTTAGAGGATCGGTTAGGGGCAAGCACTGATCTCCGGCGGCGAAAGTAATGGCTAGATCACGCTCATCATTAAATATCTTCGACTCAAGCTCACATGTAGTTGGTTTTCCCGGAACGATTATTGATAAGCCGATCGCGGCTTGCCCAGCCCTTCCCGCGCGTCCAATCGCATTTAGAATCTCGTGTGCTAACAGTGGGGTGCGTTTTTTTTCATCTGGATCAGAGTCGTCCAAGCGATCAGTACCCGCGATCACAACAGCTTCGCAAGGTAGATTAAGACCTTGCGCCAAGGTAGACGTGGCGGCAAGGACGTTTACGCCGCTTGCCTTATCCTTAAACAGCGACTCGACTAACCTTCTCTCTGCCGGCAAAAGTTCACCATGGTGAACAGCAGCGCAACGTTCTCCGGAATCATAAATTGCAGCTGTCCCTCCGACCTCGGTAAGCGTCTCAGCCTTCCATCGAGCCTGGTCCGGATTCAGACTCGGAATAAGCTTCGCAAATGACTCGTTAATTTCCGACGCAATGCTTGAGCAGCTATCTATGCTGCCGCAGAATACGATTACCTTCATGCCCTGTAATGCCAATCGAAGCGCGATCGCCGCCGCGACACCGTTCCTATTAGCTGTCAAGTATCGCGTTCCCCATTTTGACTTTCCAATATCCAGTGGAACAGGCGTCGGGCTAAGCGATTTAATGACCAACTTATCCGTAGCATCGGGATTCCACCCTGAAACTAGGGAGAAAATTCCGTAAGGAATAGCGGCAGGAGGAGGGGCTCCGCGCACTGGCTTACCCCTCAAACCGTGCTCAAGTAAGGTTAGATCTGTATAGCTATAAACGACGCAGCTACGCAGCTGTCGTGTTGGTTTCCATTTATTTTCGTAAGTAAATACGGGGCGGCCTAGTAGATTCTGTAGCCACTCGGCGACAGCACGGCCATTGTTGATCATTGCAGAAAGCAACAAAAGATCAGATTGATAGTTGACGTTTACAAAAGTTAAAAGACACAGCATAGCGTCAATGCTACGTCGATCTGCTTTGTGAACAGTTGCGCCCTTATTGGCCGCGCCGAGTAAATGGCACTCGTCAAAAACTAACAAACCGACATTCTCGAAAATCTCGGGCGCAAACGTGAGTAGTGCGAAACACCTCTCTGGGGTAACGACAGAGATGGCAGGAAGCGTTTTCACATCGTCATCAAGCGATATGTCTTCTATGCTTGTTGCTTTTTCAATGTTTCCAAGTCGTTGATTGAGGTCGCGTTCAATCTGACTTACTAGTGCATGTGTAGGCGCAAGGTATAAAACGCACTTTTTAGCGGCGAGAGTGGCGGCAATCTTTAATGATGACAAAGTGGTCTTGCCTGAACCCGTCGGCGTTGTCATTACTAGCGAGTTGCCTACATCTAGGTAACCCAACGAAATCGCCTCCCGGTGACTTTCCCATAAAAACGGCCAAGTTGCGGCTTCTGATTTTAGCCAATTTTCCCAAACCTTCGAGTCCGCACCGCTCGGAGCCGGGAGAAAAACCACGGCGCTTTCCTTTAAACCGTCCGCCACACGTATAAGTAACGCAGCGACATGACGGGGGCCGCTGAAAATGGAATTGAATATGATGTTTGAATCAGGAAATTCGTCTAGAAGCGTTGACTCGACAGATAGTTTAAGGACCGTACGGAAAAAATCTTTTGCGGCATCTATTTCCGAGGAGGCAAGCTGGCCCAATCCAATGTTGCCCAGCAGTGCCAATCCTTTCAGAATTTCCCGGAACAAAATCTCGGCGGGGTCGAAATCTTCGACATCAAGGGCTAAAACGTTAGCGCTGGTTGAGACCAGTCGTTTTAGATCTCCTTGTGCGTAATTTCGTATAGCCACCGCAACTCCATCAGAATATTTTGTTGAATATTCTGGAGTCTCAATGAAGCGCGCGGCCTCAAAAGCGTCGGAAGAACGCTCGGCAATTAAGTAGAGTAATGCTGAAGAAACATCTGGGCCGACTGAATACTCATCGAGAGGCGCGCGCATAGGAGTGTTGCCTAGCGGACGGGTGGCCTGAGCGATTGCTTGACGTGCTGACGCTGCAACGAACGCCATCGACTTGGTGAATCCTGGATTGAGCCCAAGGATAATCTCGGCTTCGTAAGCATCTGCTAGACGAGAAAGACGCTTAAGCGCCTCCTTTAAATAGCCGGAAGATTCGTCATTAGGCGCGGATAAAGCTAGTCGAGCAGCCGCAATTTCGATATGAACATTCGTAAGTTCTTCCGCGAGGGTAGATGGATCAAGTCCGGTCAGTGCCCTGGAACCTTTAATTATCGCTTCTGTAACAGGATCAAACATGCGGGTTCATTTCCTCAAGCTTTGCGTACACCTTCATGGCTATCTCATCCAAAACTAGGCGAACGTCCTTCATTGGCATTACTTCTGCATAACGTGTTTTCTCGCATCCGTCCGGATGGGCTTTATCGAAGCCCCGGAAGAGATGCTTATATCCTCCGTCCTTTTCTCGATCGGGCCCTACGGCTAAGGCAACTCTGAATTGTCTGACTTTTTTCCAGCAAACGCTGTCGAGAATTTCTTCTAGGTCGTCTGGGCTGATGCCATTCAATGTCGATAATAGAGCGGTAACGGAAGAGTTAACTTCATCGTCCCGTATGCCCGCGTGAATCGTCTTGAATTCGTTCCACACGTCTCTCCGTACAAGCTGGCGAGGATCTGTTGATGCTTTATCCTCACACATGATTAATCTTGAAATTTCGAAGGCGGTAGCGTTGACGTCCAAAATAATTCCGTCAAAACCTTTGTCTGCTACCCGAGAATGCGGAGGGGCTTTAAGAGCGGCTGGGTATTGAATGGCGGCGGCGAGCCATGAGATATGCTGGAAAAGAAGGCCATCTCGATGCGAGATTCTTGCGTCGAGTTGGTCTTGTGCTTTCTTTAATTCCTTAGGGTCCTTGCTTAGGAGCCCGGTCTTCAAGTCGTCACGTCGAACTTGAAGTTTCGACATTGCACCAATGAAGGGGTTGCCGGGCAATGCAGCCTTTTTTGGTAGTGGAAGCGCTTCGGCTATTCGTGCTGCATGAAGGGGCTTTTGCAAATATATCCATGCAAGAGCATGGATAAATGCGTCATGGTCTTGGATGCTCCAGCTCGACAGTGTGCAGAGGTTAGGTACCGTCGTTGGTTTGATATCTAAGGGCACGGTTGCTCCAAAGTTGCATGTGTTGCAATAGCATACAGCAACTAAGGAATGCTGGAAATTTTCTGGGCAGAAAGGCTCATGGACGCAGAGGTACCATGGCTGTCCGGGGCGCTTCAGCCAGTGGGGTTGGCTAACGCGCGTCGACCGCCGAGGCTTAGGAAAAAGGTGGGTGTTAAAGTATTGCTCAGGCGTGAGAGGCCCACGGTCGCCATCAGAGCGCGGGGGCTCTGGGGGCCCCGTTTTTCGATGACTTCGTACTCATCTTTGTGCGAAGTGCCGGAGGCTGTCAGCTGGGGACGGCAACAATACGATTTGACCGGAGGACGAAGCGCTAAGAAAGCTTTTTTGGGGGCATGTTTTGGGGCACGTTTCCGAGGGCGAGTATTAGGAGTGTAGTATCCATGCTGGCTGTACGGGCTTGTTCGACTCCCACCGCTTCCGCCAAGCATACTGAACAAGAGCTCCACATGTTGGGGCTTTTTTTCGTCTTCTCATAGGTGGGCTATCGAAATCAGTGTTTCGTGACCTCCACTAGAATCTACTCGTCTTCACGCACGAGGGATGGGTAAGAATACCGGGCGTTTCAAGGGCGAAAACCTTGGCGGAGAGCGCTCCGAAAGTTGGGTACACGGCGCTGAGCTACACGTTCAACTAGCTTTCCGCGATCAAGGTCCGTTCTGTCTCTAGGCAGTGCATATACGACGATGGCGCCGAGTTGGGGCTTCAGGTGTCGAAAAGCGGCGCTAAACGCTGATCATCGGTGAGCACGGACCTCGCTGTCGAGCAAATCCACTGCAGCGTTCGTCTGCCGTATGGCGGTTTCGCAGAGGTTTCTCATCTGTTCTCGCAAATTGACTAATACCATGCGCTTGAATTCAACCTCTTCCATCATCGTTTCGTTCTTGTTTATATGAGCTTGACGTGCCAGATCATTAAATTCTCGCGCTAGTCGATTGTTCATTTCAGCAACGTTGATCAGACCACTGAGTGACCCATATGCTTCGATTACGGCCCTTCGAGTCACACCATTATCGACTTCGGTTAGCCGACCGATCATGGTGGAGTAGACAGGGAAGCGCTCACGAGGAATAGGTATTTCAAGGTTGAAAATTTCTCCTGGAGCATCGCGCAATAGTTCGACGACATTGCGACCGCTAAATGCCCTTGTTGTCAGGGTCAGTTCGTCGAGAAGTGCAAGGCAAACGCGAAACGCGGCTTCGCGCCTATCGCTTTCGGCGGATGCAATTGCATCTTGTCTCTGGCGGTACGGCACCCAAACAGCAATGAAAATACCTAAGGTAGCTCCAACGGCTTGGACCCAACCCGCAACATCGGGCGATCCTAATTCCTTGCTTTTTAGTGCAGCGCCTAAACCGACAATGAGAAAAACCGCTATGAGAGTGATAAGTCCAATGATAGAGAAGCGAGCGAGTTTAGATTTCATTTTGGCATCGTATCATGCCGAGATCGCAAGTTCTGATCTATTCAGCACCCCAATGGATCTCTCATCTTGACCCGTGCATTGACCGGCTCCCAAACCCGCAAACCCTGATCCCGACCCAGCCGAATACGATGCACCTGCATCGCATCAATAACATCCTCCGGCGTGGGACTCGCCACCAGAATCGGCAAAGTCTGCTGCGCCTCCAGAAAAAACTGCCGTCGCAGTCCCTCGCCCTGGCTGAGGAAAGCATCGTTCCACCACTCGCTGATGGTCGCGCTGGCACGCTCCAGCGCCGTCTGGCTGACCAGCCGGTTCGACTTCTGGATGTTGATCTGGCGCGCGGCGGGCATCAGGTTCCAGGCATCTCCGCAGGGCCATGCGGCGAAGGGGAAGCAGTGGTCGACATCGTAGTCGTCGCGCAGGCGCGCACCTGACCAGACGCAGTAGACCGGCTTGCCGGCCGAGCGGATGCGATCGACCGCCGCCCTGGCAAAGCTGGTATCGCGTGCCGGATCGACCCAGGCGAGCAGGGTGGACGCGAGCGTGGGGATGTCCACGCGTCCGTCGTTACAGTAGGACTCGATCAGCCTGACCCATTCCGACACCAGCACCGGCTCGATCCACACGTTGTAGTGCGCCAGGGCCTGCCAGATCTCGAGCGGGATACGAAAGTCGCCGAGGCTCCACAGGAAGGCTTCGTCGATCTGCAACTGGGCGGGCGTCGGGATCATGCGCCGCCGCGTGACCTCGAAGATGGGATTGTCGCTGGCCGGCCAGCGCAGGTAATGCGCCGGCATGTTGCGGATCACTTGCGAGATCTCCGAGAGACTGCGGTGCAGATGCTTGGCGGTTTGCCCATTGAAAACAGCGCCGACGCGCAGCTCGACCGCGGTAAGAGGCCGCAGCGCGTTGAAGCTGTCGGTCACGAAGCCCGGCCCGGTGCCGGCGCGCGAGGCCGGCATCTGCGGCAGGGCATGGTCGATCAGCGGCTTGTACATGCGCATCCAGAACAGCGACACCAGGCCGAGCGGGACAATGACGGCGTCCCCGTCGTAGCGCGCGAGCCCCGCCGCGGTATCGGCGATGCGTGCCAGCACACGCAGCAGCGCGATCTTGTAAGTCGACGACTTCTCGTCGACCAGGATCAGATGCCGCAGCAAGGGCAGGGCGCCCAGGCCGTCGTCCGGCAGCCCCAGCACGACGGTGGTCCACGATACCTCGCTCCGGCCCAGCCGGTCCTGGCTGTCGCTGGTGCGGACGATGCGCAGTCCGAACTGCTGGGCAAGGTTCGTCAGCTCCGGCAGCGAGACCTCGTACATGGCGCGCTCGGTGTCGGGTGGGCCCAGCCGCAGGCTGATCGCGATGCGTCCCTTGGGCGCCAGCAGCGTCGCAAGCTTCCTCAACGCGCGCTGACGCGCTGCCGGCGGGACGTGCATCCAAACGGCGGACAGGAGGATGAGATCGAAACTCAGGCCGAGGCGCCGGACGTTCGCCAGCTCCGGCAGGCTGTCCGAGACCCAGTGAATCCGGTGCGAGGTGTGCAGCTTGCGCGCATGGGCCAGCATGGCCTCCGAGGGCTCGACCGCCACCACGTCGTAGCCGTTCGCGGCAAACCAGGCGGCGTCGCGGCCCGAACCCGCGCCGACGTCGAGCACGGTCGCACCGGGCGGCGGCAGCAAGTCGAGCAGTCCGGCGTGAACTTCCTGGAAAGCCAGCGACTCATACTGTTCGACGAATCGGGCTGCATGCTGTTCGTAGTGAGGAATCGAGGCCATCGATGTCTTGCGATCCTGTTGAGCCAACAGCTATTCTAGTCTCGAACTGTTCCGTATCTCAATCCCGCGCTGCCCCCGATAAGCCCAAACCGCTGATCGGTGAGGTCGGCCCGGTGTTACCATGCCCTCTACCATGAGCATTCTGCAGACGCTTCGCACCATCTTCAATGCCAGGTCCGGCCCGGACGTGTCCTCAATCGGCGGTCTCGCGGCGGCCATGGCCGACCACGACGGCTATACCCGTGAAGCCGCATTGCGCCGCGCCGCCGAACTGGCGTCCCCGGAGCTTGTGCCCGCCATCGCCGAACGCCTGAACGACTGGGTCCCCCAGGTGCGGACGCAGGCCCGGGAAGTGCTGCTCGGGATGCTGCCGTCCCTCGACCAGGAGCAGGCCCTGCGCCTGCTGCCGGCCGTGCACCACCTTTACCAGACCGGCCGCGCCGACCATTCGGCCTGGATCGCCGCTTTCGAGCGGGCCCTGATCGAGCACACCGGACCACAAGCGATCATCGAGCGCCTGCTCGATCCGGACGTGCATCTGGCGCGTGCCTGCTGCAAGCTGGTCGAGACCTATCGACTGGCGCCGCCGGAAGCCGTGATCGCACGCCTGCTGCCGGCCACGCGCGACATCGTGCTGGCCAAGCAGGCGGTGGAGGCCATCTTCGACTTGCCCGAGCCCGCACGCGAGCCGCTGTTCCGGCAAGCCTTGGTATCCGGCTTCGGCATGGTGCGCGCGATCGCGCTGCGGCCGGTGTTGAGCGAAGCGAGCGTCGAAAACGATGCCCTCGCCATTCGCATGGCAAGCGACCTGCAGCCCTGGGTGCGGCTGATCGCGAGCGCTTACCTGAAGCGTCGCGGCATGGACGTCGCGGCGATTCTGGCGGACGCTTTACGCACCGACGGCGCGAACAGCACGAGGCTGCGTGCCTGTCTGGCGGGGCTTGCGGAACAGGGCAGCATCGACCGGCTCGACCTGGTGCGGGACCATACGCGGCATCGCATGGCGCGCGTGCAGCTCGCCGCTTATGCCGCGTGGCTGCGCCTCGAGCCATCCCGCAGGGACGAGATCGCACTGGATGCGCTGCGTAGTCCACACCGCCGCGTGCGCAAATTCGTGCTGCAGCTGGTACGGGAAGAGGGCGCCTACATCGAGACCCAGACCGCCCTGTCGCTGATGGCGGTCCACGACGACGTCGACATGATGTTCGCATTGTCCAGGCGCGAACCGTGGTCCTGGCTGGATCTGATCCTGCAAATGGCGCCACGCGCGGGTCAGGATGCTGCGCTGCGTGGACGCCTTGAACGGGAGCTGGACGAATGGCTCCAGGATTCGGCCAGGATGTATGTGAAGCCGAGTCCCGCACAGCGCGCCCTGTTCGAGAGCGGCGAAGCGATCAGGACCTTCGCCGAGCTGCTGAAGACCGATGCGCCGAGCATGGCGCGGCGCCTGCGTTTCGAACTCGGCGAGGCCTGATCAGCCGACCTGGGACGCGATCTGCTCCGGCGACTTCGCACGGGGCGCTGCCTGAACACCGGCGTCACGCCGCGCCAGCGCCGGCAGCCGGTCGAGCCAAGGCTGCGCCTGTTCCAGCTGATGCGCCAGTTGCAACAGCCGATCCTCACTCCCAAACGCCCCCACAAACTGCACACCCAGCGGCAGCCCGTCAGCAGTCCAATGCAGCGGCACACTCATCGAAGGCGTCCCGGTCAGATTCGACAACTGCGTAAAAGGCACAAACCGCAAATTATCGATCGCGATCTTCTGCACGGTCGAATCCAGCAACCCAAGCCGCGCCAGCACCGCCATCAAACCGGTCCCATGCAGGAAGCCGAACAGCGATTTCTCGAAGCCCGAAGGATCGCCGGTACCATGCGTGATCGGCGGCGAAGCCAGCGTCGGCGTCAGCAGGAAATCGTACTGCGCGTGGAAGGCAGCAAGCGAACGCGAAAACGCGTTCCAGCGGTTCAGCTCCGACGTCAGCTTCCCGGCCGACACGCTCGAACCCAAGGTCACCAGGATCCGGTTCATCAACTCCAGATCGCCCGGCCGGCCACCGAGCGCCTTGAGCCGCGCCACCGTCGCCGGAATCTGCCCGAAGTACATGTGCAGATAGCTCTGCGCCAGCGCCGCCCCGTCGATCTGCGGCGCCGCTTCCTCGACGTAGTGGCCAAGACTCTCCAGCAGCCTGGCCGCCCGCTGCACGGCAAGCACCGCCTCCGGATGCACTTCGGTCCCGATCGGCGAAACCGCCGTGAACCCAATGCGTAGCCGCCCAGGCGAGCGCTGCATCGCCTGCACATAAGGCTCGGACGGCGGCGCAATCACGAACGGGTCGCCCGGCTCCGCACCCTGCAGCACGTCGAGCGCCATCGCCGCATCGCGCACGCTGCGCGTCAGCACGCCTTCGGTGGATGCGCCGAACCACACCTCGCCGATGTCCGGTCCGGAGGACACGCGCCCGCGCGAGGGCCGCAGGGCGAACAGGCCGCAGCAGGCCGCCGGAATGCGCAGCGAGCCGCCGCCGTCGTTCCCGGCCGCCATCGGCACGATGCCGGAGGCGACGGCCGCCGCCGCGCCGCCGCTGGAGCCGCCCGGCGTGCGCGTCTGGTCCCAGGGGTTGTTGGTACGGCCGAACAGCTCGGGATCGGTCACGCCGCGGATCGCGAATTCGGGCAGGTTGGTCTTGCCGAAGATGACCAGTCCGGATTTCAGGTAGCGCTCGACCACGTGCGCGTGGCGCGTGGGGACGATGCCGGCCATCGAGCGGCTGGCGTAGCTGGTCGGGACACCGGCGTAATCCTGCACGCAATCCTTGATCAGGAAGGGCACGCCGCCAAAAGGTCCAGCGGACAAGCCGGCCGCGATCTGCGAACGCGCCTGCGGCTCCATCAGCCGGATCACCGCATTCACGCTGCCGTGCACGCGGCCATGCTGGGCCAGCGCCAGGTCCAGGAGCTCTGGAGCCGAGACGTCGCCGCGCGCCACGTGCTGGGCGAGGGCGGTGGCATCGCAGGCGAGGTAGTCGGCAAAATCCATGCTAGTGTCTCCCTTATTGTTGTGATGTAATCTGACATCGCATATTGTCATAGAAGAAAATCCACCGCAATGTCCGAAGTTTCCCAACTCCTCACGACCATCAAGCGCCAGCTGAAATTGCAGGGCAAGACCTACCGCGACGTCGCAGCAAGCCTGCAGCTGTCGGAGGCGAGCGTCAAGCGCCTGCTGACCTCCGATACGCTGGGCGTCGACCGCCTGGTCGAGATCAGCAACATGCTCGGCTTCACGCTGGCCGAGCTGGCCCAGGAAGCGGCGCTGACGGAGACGCGGCTGCGCACCCTGGGCCCGGCGCAGGAAAAGGAGCTGGTGTCGGACACGCGCCTGCTGCTGGTGGCCGTGTGCGCGCTGAACCACTGGACCCTGCAGGACATGCTGGCGGTGTACAGGCTGAGCGAGGCCGAGTGCCTGCAGAAGCTGCTGCACCTGGACCGCCTGCACCTGATCGCCCTGATGCCCGGCAACCGGATCCGCCTGAACGTGGCGCGCGATTTCGACTGGCTGCCCGACGGGCCGATCCGCCGCTATTTCCGCACCGAGGGCCTGGACGACTTCCTCGACAGCGGTTTCGACAAGCCGGAGCAGTCGCTGGCCTTCACCCACGGTATGCTGACGGAGAGCGCGCTGGCGCGCATGCAGGCCGAGCTGCGCCAGCTGCGCGCGCGCTTCGCCGAGCTGCACGAGGAAAGCCTGGCTTCGCCGCTGTCCAAGCGCCGCGGCAGCGGCCTGCTGCTGGCGCTGCGCGAGTGGGAGCCGGCGGCCTTCACGGCGCTGCGGCGCTGACCGTTCTTCTACTATAAAAAAGGAGACGAGATGGAAGCAACACCGAGCTACGTGCATGGCGCACACGATGTGCCCCTGATCGGCGAGACGATCGGCAGCTTCCTCGCCGGTGTCGCACTGCGGCACGGCAGCAACGATGCCCTGGTGGTACCGCACCAGCAGGTGCGCTGGACCTACGCGGAGCTGGACGAACGCGTGACGCGGCTGGCGGCCGGCCTGCTGGCGCTGGGCCTGCGTCCCGGCGACCGGGTCGGCATCTGGTCGCAGAACTGCGCGGAGTGGGTGCTGGTCCAGTTCGCGACCGCGCGCGCCGGGCTGGTCATGGTCAACGTCAATCCGGCCTACCGGCGCTCGGAACTCGAATACGTGCTGGCCAAGGTGCAGTGCGCCGCGCTGATCCTGGCGCCCAGCTTCAAGACCAGCGACTATCTCGCCATGGTCGCGGACGTGGTGCCGGAACTGGCGGCCAGCGCGCCCGGGCAACTGCAATCGCAAGCCTTGCCGCAGCTGCGCCACGTGATCCGGCTCGGCACGGGCCGGACACCCGGGATGTGGAATTTCGACGATCTTTTAAAGCCGACCGAAGAGCAGCTGGCCAGTTTAAAAACCGTCGAAGCAAGCAACCAGTTCGACGACCCGGTCAACATCCAGTTCACCTCCGGCACCACCGGCTCGCCCAAGGGCGCGACGCTCACCCACCACAACATCCTGAATAACGGCTTCTTCATCGGCGAGGCGATGAAGCTGACGAGCCACGACCGTCTCTGCATTCCGGTGCCGCTGTATCACTGCTTCGGCATGGTGCTGGGGAACCTCGCCTGCGTCACGCACGGCGCCGCGATGGTCTTCCCCGGCGAGAGCTTCGAGCCGGTATCGGTGTTGAAGACGGTGCAGGCCGAGCGCTGCACCGGCCTGCACGGTGTGCCGACGATGTTCATCGCGCTGCTCGACCACCCGGATTTCGCCAGCTTCGATTTGTCCACGCTCCGCACCGGCATCATGGCCGGTTCGCCCTGTCCGGCCGAGGTGATGAGCCGCGTGATCGAGCGCATGCACCTGTCCGAGATCACGATCGCCTACGGCATGACGGAGACCTCGCCGGTGAGCTTCCAGAGTTCGGTCGACGATCCGGTGCCGCTGCGCGTCTCGACCATCGGCCGCGTGCACCCGCACCTGGAGGTGAAGATCGTCGACACCGACGGCCGCATCGTCCCGCGCGGCGTCAAGGGCGAGCTGCTCACGCGCGGCTATTCGGTGATGCTCGGCTACTGGGGCGACGAGGAGAGGACGCGCGAGGCCATCGACGCCGCCGGCTGGATGCATACCGGCGACCTGGCCGTCATCGACGAGAATGGCTACGCCGCCATCGTCGGCCGCGCGAAGGACATGGTGATCCGCGGGGGCGAGAACATCTATCCGCGCGAGATCGAGGAATTCCTGTACCGGCATCCGAAGGTGCTGGACGTGCAGTGCATCGGCGTGCCGGATGCGAAGTACGGCGAGGAGCTGTGCGCCTGCATCGTGCTGCGTCCCGGCGCCGTCTGCGACGAAGACGAGATCCGCGACTTCTGCAAGGGCCAGATCGCGCACTACAAGATCCCGCGCTACATCCGCTTCGTGTCCGGCTTCCCGATGACGGTCACCGGGAAGATCCAGAAGTATCTGCTGCGCGAGCAGGTGGCGAACGATCTCGGCCTGGTGTCCTGAGGTTTACAGGCTCTGCTCCCACACCAGCCGCCACACGCTGCGTGCGCGGCTCAGGTAGCTGCTGGCCAGGTCGGGCTCGCCCGTATAGACGCTGCGCCCGGTGTGGTCCGGGTGCAGCAGGTCCGTCACCGACAGCCGCAGCTTCGACTTCGCATCGCGCTTCCACAGCGCGTACAGGTCGAGCTGCTGCCTGGCGCCGCCGTAGTCGGCCAGCAGGGGACTCTGGCGCGAGGCAAAGCCGCCGCGGTAGTTCCAGGTGCCGCCCATCTCGACCGGTCGGCCGGGCGCGGCGTAATCGAGGCCGAGATTGCCGGTCCACGCGGGCTGGCCGGCGATGCGGTTGTCCGGCCCCGCCACCGCTTCCAGGCGCGACCAGTTGCGCGCCAGGTTCAGGCGTCCCGCGAACGCGCCGCGCCGCCCTTTCGCTTCGAACTCCAGCCCGCGCACCGTCGCCGTGCCCATATTGTCCGGCGTGACGATCCACACGCCGTTCTGCTGGAACACGCGGTCGAGCGTGATGTCGCGGATGCGCTTGGCGAAGGCGCTGACGCTCAGCATGTCGTCCTTGCCCATGTAGTGTTCCCAGGCCAGGTCGGCGCCGAGGGCCAGTTCCGGCCGCAGGTTCGGGTTGCCCTGCTGGTCGGGGTTGGTGGCGCTGTTGTTGTTGTCGACCGTGTAGCGGCGCGGCATGAGCTGGACGATCTGCGGCGCTTTATAGGTGCGGCTGAGGGCGAAGCGGAACTGGTCGCGGCCTTTGGCCTCGTCCTGCGCGGCCGGCTTGAACAAGGTCTGGAAGATCGGGCTCCACACGGCGGAATCGACGTCGACCGCGGCATGGGCATTGCCCTGGCCGGTGGTGTGCAGCGCTTCGCGGCGCAGGCCCAGGTAGGCCGACCAGGCCTCGCTCAGGTCCCATTCGTCCTGGATCCAGAGGGCGGTGCGTGCGACCTTCGCCTGGTAGGCCTCGTCGCTGTCGAGCAGCGTGCGGCCCAGCGCATCGGCCTGGTGCTCGCGCCGGAATTCTTCGCGCCGCGTGCGGCCGAGTTCCCAGCCCAGGGCCAGCGCATGCGTCTTGAAGAGCGGGCGGCGGTAGCTGCCGTTGAAGTTCAGGCCGCGTTCAAGCTGGCCGGAATCGACCTGGTGCGTTTCCAGCAGGGTGTCGGCGAGGTCCATGCCGCGGTAGAGGAAATCCGCATCCAGCTTTCTCGCATAGCCGGACAGCTTGGCCGACAGGCGGCCGCCCTGGTCCAGCTTGCGGGTCCAGGACAGGTCCGCGTAGCCCTGCGGCGGCGAGTCGGCGCGGTAGCGGCTGGCGCCGTGCGGGAAGCCGGTGGGAGCGCCGACCAGGCTGTCCTCGATCTCGGTCTTGGTATTGTCGATGCGCTTCCAGCGCACCCAGCTTTGCGAGGACAGGGTGTCGCTTGTTGTGGGCTGCCAGTCCAGGCGCGGCGTCAGTTCGAGGCGGTCCTCGGTCTGGCGGTCGATCCAGGCCGTGCGGCGCAGCAGGGGCAGGGCGCGGCTTTCCTCGGTCGTCGCGCCGCTGTAGGTGTCGGCGCGGCGCGTGAAGCTGGCCGTCAGCGACCAGCCGAGCGCACCGCTGCGGCCGGCGTGGGTGGCGCTCAGGCTGGGCGCCAGGCGGCCGGCGGCGTGGCCGGTGCCGGCCTTGATCTCGGTCTGCGGCTGGTCCGTCTTGCCGGCCTTGCGCAGCACGATGTTGATGGCGCCGGCCACTGCCTGGCCGCCCGTCTCGGCGGTGGGTGCGCGCAGAATCTCGATGCGCTCGACCAGTTCGGGTTCAATGGTCTCCAGCGAAAAGCCGCCCGGCGCCGGCAGGCCGTTCAGCAGGATCGCGACATAGCCGGCGCCCAGGCCGCGCATGCGGATCGCCGCCTTGCCGGGCACGCCGTCGATGCTGATGCCGGGCTGGCGCTTGAGCACGTCGGTGAGGCTGGCATCGCCCTGGCGCAGGATCTCTTCGCGCGTGACGACGATGGCGGCGGTGGTCGATTGCGCGCGCTGCTGCAGGGCACTGACGCTGACGTTCACCTGCTGCATGGGTTGCGGGGTCTGCGTTTGCGCGGAAGCGGCGGCGTGGAAGGCGAGCAGCAGGGCGGGGCGGAAGGCGGTGCGGATCGTGGTCATAAGCTTGTTATCTTTCTTGATAACAAAACTATGGCCTGCGGCCGGCCGTATGGACAAGCGTCGTGGGACGAATCGCCGCCCGGCTGGGATGGCGCGATTTTTCCGGCTTGCTGGCGCGCGCCCGCCATGAAAGGGGCGGAGTAAGCTTTTCGGCCACGAACCTCGTGGTTCGAAAGGAGAGCAGCATGCAAACCGTTTCGCAAGTCATGACACGCAATGCGCGCTGGGTGGCGCCGGGCGAAAGCCTGCAGCGCGCCGCGCAACTGATGGGTGAGCTGGACGTGGGCGCCTTGCCCGTGTGCGAAGGCGAGCGCCTGGTGGGAATGGTGACCGACCGCGACATCGCCGTTCGCGGCATGGCCGCCGGCAAGGCGCCGCAAACCGCCCACGTCGATGAAGTGATGAGCGCCGACGTCCGCTGGTGCTTCGAAGATCAGCCGCTGGACGAGGTCATGGCGCAGATGGGCGACAGCCAGATCCGCCGCGTGCCGGTGGTCTCGCACGACGAGCAGCACCGCCTGCTCGGTATCGTCGCGCTGGGCGACCTGGCGACCAGGGCCGACGGGGCCGCGAGCGACCGCGTCGAGCAGGTGATCGAGCAGGTATCCCAGCCCGCTTCGCAATCGGCTTCACAGGCGTCCGGCGGCACTCAGGCGGCGGCCACCGGCATGAAGAACGGTGTGCCGGAAGCGCTTACCGGACTCGACGAGCGCAGCCCGGGCGGGCGGCTCGAAGAGGTGGGTGTCTCGGGCCAGCCGCGCGTCACCAACCCGGGCGAGCCGATGCACAACCCCGGCTCCTACGACCCCGCCGACAATGCCAGCCTGCAGGAAGACGTCGACGGCCGCAAGCCGCCGTCGAAGCCGTCGAACGCGGTCTAGGCCAGTCCGGTTCAACGTCCCTGCGGCGGCGCCTCGATGCGGTAATCCCAGGCCGCCAGGGTCTGCTGCCTGGCGCCCGGCAGCGCATACTTCTGCGCCGCGTTCGACAGGTTGACGCTGACCTTGACGGTATTGCCCTCGCGCCGGCGCAGGAAGGCGAAGATCTTGTCGTTGCCGGTCTCCAGCACCTCGATGCCGCCGCCGTACTGGCCGTTCCACAGCGCCGGGTTGTCGTGCTTCAGCTTGAGCAGGCTGGTGTAGAAGGGCACGTAGGGGTAGTTCTTCCAGGCTATCGGATCTTTCTCGAAGAACTCGATGCGCTTGTCCAGGCCCGCTTCCTGGCCGCCGTAGATGAGCGGCATGCCGGGCAGGGTGGCGGCCAGCACCGCCATCGCCTTGAAGGCCGGGCCGTAGAGTTCGACGTCGCTGCCGGACCAGGAATTCTCGTCGTGGTTCGAGGTGAAGCGCATGCGGTAGGCGCCCGCCGGGAAGGTCTTGGGCGGGTGGGCCAGGAAGTCCTTCAGCGCGCGCGCATCCTTCTTGCCCTTGGCGATGTCCTTGAACAGGTCCTTGGTGTCCCAGCCGTAGCTCATGTCGAAGGCGTGCTCCTGCAGCTCGGGCTTGTCGGCCTCGGCCAGCATGAAGACCGGCTTGACGCGGTCCAGCGCATCGCGCGCCTGGTTCCAGAACGGCGTCGGCACCTTGCCGGCGACGTCGCAGCGGAAGCCGTCGATGTCGGTCTCGCGCACCCAATACAGCATCGCGTCCGTCATGCCCTTCCACAAGTCCTTGTTGCGGTAGTCGAGACCGGTGACGTCGGTCCAGTATTCCGGCTCGGCACCCTCGGTATAGGTGACCGGGAAGATTTCGCCTTTCTCGTCGAGCAGATACCAGTCCTTGTGCTCGACGGTCCAGCGGTTGTCGAAGGCCGTGTGGTTGGCGACCCAGTCGATGATCACTTTCATGCCCAGGCCGTGCGCCTGCTTGACCAGCGCCTTGAAGTCCGCCAGGTTGCCGAACTCGGGATTGACCGCCGTGTAGTCGCGCACCGCGTAATAGCTGCCCAGCGTGCCCTTGCGGTTCTTCTCGCCGATCGGCTGGATCGGCATCAGCCACAGGATGTCGACGCCCATTTTCTTCAGGCGCGGCAGGTGGGCGGCAAAGGCCTTGAACGTGCCTTCTTTCGTGTACTGGCGGATATTGACTTCGTAGATGTTGGCATTCTTCGACCAGGCCACGTGGGCGATCGGCGGTGCCGCCGGTGCGGTATCGGCGGCTTGCGCCGGCACGTAGGCGAACAGGCCGCTCAGGGCGAGGGCGCTTGTAGCAAGGGTACGGGCAAACTGTCTCATTGTCGTTCAAGTCCTGTAGTTTAGTTACATTGCTGCGCCGATTCTAAACCGGTTTGGCCCGCTCGCGTGGGAATACGCCGACAAAAAGTCGAGCCAAGTTGACCGCGATTTTGTGCGATATTGGACAGAGTAGCCCGGCGGAGAGAGGCTACTGTAGGCGTACAGAGGAACTCATCATGAAGACGCCCACCATCATCGCCATCGTATTCTGTGGAGCTGCGCGGATCGCGTGCGCGCAGGACGCGTCCGCTGCCGGAGAGCGCGCGGCGCCGGCTGCTGCGCCCGGAGCGTCCGCCGGCGCCGCGTCCGCGAACGCCGGCCCGCACGACATCGCCGTGTTCACCGGCGTGCCGACCCATACCCGCGGCACGGACTGGGCCAGCCCGCGCCGCCGCGGCTATGGCGAGCTGGAAGCGCGCTCGCCGCTGGGCGGCATCGAAGGCTTCACCCTGGGCCGCCAGTACAACCTGGAATACCTGTCGCTGGCCGACGTCGGCGACCCTTTCCACGCCGGCACCGCCGGACGGCCCGGCAAGCTGATCGGGCAGAACGGCCTGCTCGCCAGGGACAACGTGCGCTACTACAGCAGCCGCGTCGACGGCCTGTCGACCGGTGCTTCCTGGACCGTCGACAGCCTCGGCGGCGACTCGATGGGCGACCGCGCCTGGGGCATGACGGTGGGTGTCGACATGGGCGCCTTCTCGCTGCGCGCCGCGCACCAGAACCGCCACGTGGCCCAGATCCGCCTGTACGACCTGACCGGCGCCAGCATGGACGCCAAGAACTCGCTGGTGGCCGCCAACCTGCACACGCGCTGGGGCACGGCCTACGCGGCCTATGCCGCCAACCGCGGCTGGGGCAGCTCGCCTCTGTACAACCCGGACAATCCCTACGGCGCCGGCGTGGCCAGCACGTCCTCGACCGACAGCCGCGACACCATCGTCGGCGTGGCGCTGCCGATGACGCGCACCACCACCTTCCTGGCGTCCTTCATCCACAAGAACGACCGCGACCTCGCCAACCGCGACGCCAGGCAGTTCGCGGTCGGTGCCAGCTACGTGGTGTCGCGCAAGACCGACTTCTACGCGGCGCTGTCGCACACGGTCACGACCAATGGCAATGGCGTGCTGATCGGCGAGGCCTCGCGCCTGAACGGCAGTTCCGCCGTGAACGTCGGCATGCGCCATGCGTTTTGAAATTGGGGTAGCCTGAACCCATGACTTTTTGCATTTGAATCGGAGGATATATGACTGGCTCGAGCACACTAGACCCGGATAACTTTCCCGGCGCACCGGACCGTAGCCTTGGCAAAGGCCACGGCGTCGATGCCCTTGGCCCGAGCGACGTGACCGACAGCGGCAGCGACGTCATCGGCGGCCCGGGCTTCGCGGCCAACCTGGACGAAGACCAGGTACTGGACCTGGACAAAGGCACGACCTCGGACAACGAGGAAGGCTACGCCCACGACAGCGCCGGCGCCGACATGGGCGACCCCAACCTGGAAAGCGACAGCGACTTCGGCGGCACCGGCGAACGCGCCGCGGCCGGCCGCGACCTGAACATCAAGGACGGCGCCGACATCGACACCGACCACATCGAATCGATTCCGGACCTGCCGCTGAGCGACGAGGATGTCGATTTCCTCGGCAGCGAGCCGCCGAAGGGGCCGGCGCCGGGCAAGTAAGCGCCGGAAGTTTTTACAGTTGGCAAAAAACCGGGCGTTCGAAAGGCCGCCCGGTTTTTTTGTGGCCGGTACGCGGGCACGGGGTGCCTACGCCGGCCGCGCCCGCCCTACGGTAGGGTGGGCACCCCGTGCCCACGCACAAACGTTCACCTCAGGCGTGCCACACGTTCCTGGCCGCCGGCCGCCGCATAATCCCCCAAGCCGCCAACAAAGCCCCACCCACAATCACCGCCTTCACCGGCGTCGACCGCAACTGATAAGCCTGGTACACACTGTGCTCGGTGGTCTTGTGCGGCAGATTGTTCCGCTGGCGCAGCTCGCGCGCCGGATCGGGCGCGTACAGGGCGTCGCGGCGGTCCGGGTTGTTCGGCTGGTCCGGCTGCTGCTCCTGGCGGAACACCATCGCCCGCATCAGGCCGTCCAGCGGGCGCGGCAGCACATTGCCCAGCACCGACATCAGCTTGGCGCGCCCGCCCACGAACAGGTCGCGCTCCGGCGTCGCGGCCGCGTGCAGGATGGTCTTGGCCACCAGTTCCGGCGCGTAGATCGGCGGCGGCAGGTCGGGCTCGTGTTCCATGTAGTTTTTCGCGTGGGCCGTGAACGGGGTGTCGATCGCGGCCGGCTTGACCAGGGTGAGCGAGATCGGCGCATCGTCCTTTTCCAGCTCCATGCGCAGCGATTCCGTGAAGGCTCGCACCGCGTGCTTGGAGGCCGCATACGTGCCCATCAGCGGCACCGAGCGGTCCGAGGCTTCGCTGCCGACGTTGATGATGGCGCCGCCGCCGCGCGGCTTCATCAGCTTGACCGCGGTCAGGCTGCCGTGCACCACGCCCCAGAAATTGGTCTGCATGACGCGCTGCATGTCTTCGATGGCCGTCTGTTCCAGGCTGCCGTAGACGCCGATGCCGGCATTGTTGACCCAGGTGTCGATGCGGCCGAAGCGCTCGATCGCCGCCTGGCCCACGCGCTCGACGTCGGCCGGGTTGCCGACGTCGGCCGCCACCGTGATCGCATCGACGCCGCGCTGGCGCATCTCGTGCGCCAGGGTGTCCAGCGCATCGGCGTCGCGCGCGGTCAGCACCAGCTTGACGCCGGCTTCGGCGGCCTGGCGTGCCGTCACCAGGCCGATGCCGCTGGTGGCGCCGGTGAGGACCATCACTTGCTCGTTCAGTTTCTTGAGTTTGACTGCCATGATCGTTCCTTTCGTGTCCGGTGCGTTCAGAAGGCGCTACGCAAACCGCTGCGCAGGCTGCTGCGACGGGTCAGTTTCCAGGCGGCGAACAGGGCGCCGGCGCCGATCAGCGCGGGCATGAATTTGTTCGCGCGCAGCGAGACGGCGGTATAGGCGCTGGACTCGGCCACGTGGTGCTTGTCGTCCATGCCCTGGCGCTGGCGCAGCTCGTTGCGCGGATCGGGCTCGTACAGCGCGTCGCGCCGGTTCGGCGAGCTCGGCTGGTCGGATTGCTGCTGCTTGAACATCGCCGCGTTCACCACCTTGTCGAGCACGCGCGGCATGGCGAAGGCGTTGGCCGAGATCGCCTTGGAAGCGCCGCCGACGAACACGTCGCGCTTCTGGTTCTGGGCCGCGTACAGGATGGATTTCGCGACCACTTCCGGCGCGTAGATCGGCGGCGGCAGCGCCGGTTCCTTTTCCATGTAATTCTTCGCGTGCACCGCGAACATGGTGTCGATCGCGGCCGGCTTGATCAGGGTGACGGCCATCGGCGCGCCTTCCTTTTCCAGCTCCATGCGCAGGGCGTCGGTAAAGGCTTTCACCGCATGCTTGGAAGCTGAGTACAGGCCCTGCAGCGGTACCGCGCGCTCGGACAGTTCGCTGCCCAGGTTGATGATGGCGCCGCCGCCGCGCGTCTTCATGTGCTTGACCGCTTCCAGCGAGCCGTGCACCACGCCCCAGTAATTGGTCTGGAACAGGCGCTGCATGTCTTCCAACGGCACATCCTCGTTGCGGCCGAAGATGGAGATACCCGCATTGTTGACCCAGGTGTCGATGCGGCCGAAGCGCTCCATCGCCGTGCTGCCGATGCGTGCGACATCCTCCTGCTTGCCGACGTCGGCGGTGACGGTGGCGACCTGGGTGCCTTTGCGGCGCAGCTCGCTCGCCAGCTGGTCCAGGGCTTCGGCGTTGCGCGCCGCCAGTACCAGCTTGGCGCCTTGTTCGGCGGCCATGCGCGCAGTGGTCAGGCCGATACCGCTGGTGGCGCCGGTGATGACCATCACCTGTTCGTCGATCTTGCGTAATTGCACTGACATATTCTTCCCCTTGGTGAGATGGTGAACGCGACAATCCTACAAGAGAAAAAAAATGCCCTGCGCAAGGCAGGGCATAAGTGAGGCTCAGGAAACTTTGCAGTTTTACTTCTTGCCCGGCTGATAGATTTGGTCGAATACGCCGCCGTCCGCGAAGTGGGTTTTCTGCGCCTTGGTCCAGTCGCCGGCAACTTCGTCGATGGTGAACAGCTTCACCTTCGGGAACTGCGCCGCGTACTGCTTGGCGTAGGGCTCGACCACCGGACGGTAGTAGTGCTTGGCGGCGATCTTCTGGCCTTCCGCGCTGTACAGGTATTGCAGGTAGGCCTCGGCGACGGCACGGGTGCCGCGCTTGTCGACGACCTTGTCGACCACCGCCACCGGCGGCTCGGCCAGGATGCTGCTTGACGGCGCCACGATTTCGAACTTGTCCGGGCCGAGTTCCTTCACGGCCAGCAGGGCTTCGTTTTCCCAGGCCAGCAGCACGTCGCCGATGCCGCGTTCGGTAAAGGTGGTGGTGGCGCCGCGTGCGCCGGAATCCAGCACCGGCACGTTCTTGTACAGTTTGGCGAGATAGTCGCGGGCGCTGGCGTCGCTGCCGCCCGGCAGGCGCAGCGCATAGCCGTAGGCGGCCAGGTGGTTCCAGCGCGCGCCGCCCGAGGTCTTCGGGTTCGGCGTGATCACGGAGATGCCTGGTTTGACCAGGTCGCCCCAGTCGCGGATCTGTTTCGGGTTGCCCTTGCGGACCAGGAACACGATGGTCGAGGCGTAAGGGGTGCTGCGGTGGGCCAGGCGCTGCTGCCAGTTGTGCGCGATAAGGCCGCGTTCGCTGATAGCATCGACGTCATAGGCCAGGGCCAGCGTGACCACGTCGGCGGACAGGCCGTCGATGACCGAGCGCGCCTGCTTGCCGGAGCCGCCGTGCGACTGCTTGATGGTGACGTTGTCGCCGGTCTTGGCTTTCCACTGGCGCGAGAAAGCCTGGTTGAAATCCTGGTACAGCTCGCGCGTCGGGTCGTACGAGACGTTCAGCAGGGTGATGTCCGCGGCGTAGGCGGCGGACTGGCCCAGAACAGCTACGAGGGCCAGCGCGGTGGCGATTTTTTTATGAAACATCGTTTTCTTTCGAGCAGTGAGGAAACCATAGAATAGGTCCCTGCTCAGCGAAAGAAAACGAATTTAAACGATAAACCTTATGCGCTTTTTAATGCGGCGCTTTTTAACGCGCCGCTTTTTAGTACACCGCTTACTTCGCCTTCGACAGGATCAGCAGCCAGCGGCGGAACAGCAGCACCTCCAGGTGGCCGGGGACGACGCCGGTATCGAATTCGATGACCGGGTTCACTGCGTAGAAGCGCTTACGGAAGTCACGGGTAACCAGAATTTCGCGGCGGCCGAGGCGAACCAGGAACGGGGTCGGAGCGTATTCGAGGCCGAAAGAGCTGTTCAGAGTCGTCATGATGATCCCTTCTTCGAGTTGTGTTCTTCAAGATTGTGTTGCAGTGAGGACAGAATAGCACAACCACTGTATAAATCCACAGTTACTGTACAAAATCCCAGTTCTATTTCGCAACTGTTGTATTTTCAGCATATCGCCCCAATTGGAGCCGTATGCTGAAAACCGTCCACCGCTTCCTCGCTGCACGCTTCTCTCCCGAGGGGGAGATGGGCCTGCATTTCACCATCGGCATCGCCCTGATCCTGTGCGCCGCGCTGGCCTTCAGCGAGATCGCCGAGGACGTGGTCGAGGGCGACACCATCACCCTCATCGACGTCCAGCTGGCGCACTGGTTCCGCCAGCGGGCCAGCCATGGCAGCGGCTTCACCGACGCCATGCTGCTTATCACGCACTGGAACGGCATCGTCGGCGCCAGCATCATGGGCGTGCTGCTGGCGCTCTGGTTCCGGTACCGTAAGGCGCACTACTGGATGGTCGTGACCCTGGTGGCGGTGCCGGGCGGGATGCTGCTGAACGTCGCCCTCAAGCACATCTTCCGGCGCGCCCGCCCGTCCCTGGAGGACCCCTTGCTGACCCTGTCCACCTACAGCTTCCCGAGCGGCCATACGGCGGCCGCGACCGTGTTCTACGGCCTGCTGGCCTGCTACCTGGTGCGCCGCCTGCAGACCTGGCCGGCGCGGCTGGCCGTGGTCGCGGGCTGCGTGCTGATGGTGATGCTGGTGGCGCTGTCGCGCATGTACCTGGGCGTGCACTACCTGTCCGACGTGCTGGCGGCCAGCGCGGAAGGCGCGGCCTGGCTGGCGGTCTGCATCACGGCGGTGTCGACGCTGCACCGGCGCCGCCTCAACCGCGCGCGCGGCAAGGAGGTGACGGCATGAACGCGCCTGGCAAACCGGTCGTCGTGATCGTCAACGGCGGCGCCGGCCACGGCCACGACGACCGGGCCGCCGACGACCTGCGCGCCAAGCTGAAGGACGCCGGGCTGGATGCCGAACTGGTGCTGGCGAAGGATGGCGAACAGATGATCGCCACCGCGCGCCGCGCGCTGGAGCAGGGCGCGCGAATGGTGGCGGCCGGCGGCGGCGACGGCACCATCAACGCCGTCGCCTCCGTGATGGTGGACAGCGGCGTGCCCTTCGGCGTGCTGCCGCTCGGGACGCTGAACCACTTCGCGAAGGACCTCGGCATCCCGCTCGACCTCATTGATGCGGTGAAGAACCTGGCCACCGGCACGCCGCGCCGGGTCGACGTCGGCGAAGTCAACGGCCGCATCTTCCTGAACAATTCCAGCCTGGGCCTGTACCCGGACATCGTGCGCGACCGCGAGAAGCAGCAGCGCCGTCTGGGCCGCGGCAAGTGGCCGGCGGCCGTGTGGGCCACGCTGGCGGCGCTGCGCCGCTATCCCTTCCTGTCGATGCGCCTGACGGTCGATGGCGAAACCCTGGCACGGCGCACGCCCTTCGTCTTCATCGGCAACAACCGCTACACGATGCAGGGCCTGGCCATCGGCGAGCGCGACCGCCTCGACGACGGTTTGCTGAGCCTGTACGTGGCCCAGCATCCGACCCGCCTGGGCTTGCTGCGCTTCGCGGTCGACGCCTTGCTGGGCAAGCTCGGCAGCGAGCGCGATTTCGACGTGCTGGAATCGAACGGCTTCGAGATCGACACCCACCACAAGCGCCTGCACGTCGCCACCGATGGCGAAGTCACGCAGATGGACACGCCGCTGCGCTACCGGGTGCGGCCTGGCGCACTGACGGTGCTGGTCCCAGGAGCGACAATCGACACGACACACACAACAAAAACACCGGGAAAGGAGTTGGAACCCCATGCGCACACTCGTACATCTCTCTGACCTGCATTTCGGCCGCGTCGACCCCGAACTGCTGGATCCGCTGCGCGAGCTCGTCCACAAGATCGCACCGACCGTGGTGGTGGTCTCGGGCGACCTGACGCAGCGCGCCAAAAGCGAACAATTCGAGGAGGCCAAGACCTGGCTCGACACCCTGCCGGGCCCGCAGATCATCGTCCCCGGCAACCACGACATCTCGCTGTACAACGTGTTCCGCCGCTTCGTGCTGCCGCTCGAACGCTACAAGCGCTACATCACCGACGACCTCGATCCGGTCTACATCGACGACGAAGTCGCGGTGCTGGGCGTGAACACCGCGCGCTCGCTGACCGTCAAGGACGGCCGCCTGAACAAGGAGCAGATCGCGAAGATTCGCGCGACCCTGGCCAAGCTGCCGAAGGACGTCGTGCGGGTGGTCGTCACCCACCATCCCTTCGAGCTGCCGGAAGGCTGCACCGAAGAGGACGACCTGGTCGACCGCGCGCAGATGGCGATGGAAGCCTTTGCGGAAAGCGGCGTCGACCTCCTGATGGCCGGCCACCTGCACAAGAGCCATGCCGGCAATACGCAGGCGCGCTACAAGATCAGCGAGTACGCCGCGCTGGTGGTGCAGGCCGGCACCGCGACCTCGACCCGCGGGCGCGGCGAAGTGAACTCCTTCAATGTGATCCGCACCGAGCCGCAGAAGATCGAAGTCGACCGCTACGGCTGGGACGCCGTGCACAAGCAGTTCCAGCTGCTGGCGACGGAGAAGTTCCTGCGTAGTGGGAATATCTGGGCCGAGGTGAATGAGGGGATGATGGCGGCGGGGATTTGATCGTCGTTCCCGCGAAAGCGGGAACCCATGCTGAAGCACAGAATTCGGCAGCTTGGAAACACCTCGTCATATCCGAGGTACGGACTTCGGTGACTCAGTATGGATTCCCGCCTTCGCGGGAACGACGTTCAATAGCGCGGGAACGACGGCTCAGATCCAGTACTCGCCCAACCTTGCCGCCCATTCCCGAATCCGGTCCATCCACGGCCGGTGCTTCCACTGCTCCAGCGTGACCTGCTTCGAATCGCGCAAGTCCTCGTTGAAGGCGCTCTCCATGGCCTGGCCGAAGGCCGGGTCCAGCACCACCACGTTCAGCTCGTAGTTGTGCAGGAAGCTGCGGCGGTCGATGTTGGCCGAGCCGATGGTCGACCAGGCGCCGTCGATCACGGCCGTCTTCGCGTGCAGCACCGCGATCTGCAGCTCGAAGATCTTGACCCCGGCCTGCAGCAGCTGGTCGTAGAAGCCCTGGCCGGCATAGCGGATCAGGCTGTGGTCGGACACGCCCGGCAGCACCAGTTTCACGTCCACGCCGCGCTTCGCGGCCTCGCTCAGGGCGTCGACGATCTGCTGGTCGGGCACGAAGTAGGCGGAAGTGATGTGGATGCTCTTCTTCGCTTCCGTGATCGCCACCACCAGCGCCTTGTAGATGCTGGAGTCGCCTTCCGGATTGGCGGCCAGGACGCGGATCAGCTTGTCGCCGACCGGCGCGAGGGCAGGGAAGTACTCGGCCTTCGGCAGCTCGCCGCCTTCCTGCTGCACCCACAGGTTGACGAAGGAGTACTGCAGCGGCGCCACCGCCGGACCCTCGATCTTGACGTGGGTGTCGCGCCAGCCGACCTTCGAGCCGTCCGGGTTCGCCCGCTTGGATTTGGAGCGGAACAGCGAGCTGTTGGCATAGGTCGAGCTGATGTTGATGCCGCCGGTGAAGGCCACGCGGCCGTCGACCACCATCAGCTTGCGGTGGTTGCGGTTGTTCAGGTCCCAGTTGCCCTTGGCCTTGGCCGGGTTGACCGGATTGAAGATCAGGACCCGGATGCCGGCCGCGCGCATCCGGTCGAAAAACGCGGCCGGGGTGGCAAGCGCGCCGACCGCGTCGACCATGATGTTGACGGCCACGCCCTGGCGCTGCTTCTCGATCAGCACGTCGGCGAACTCATTGCCGATCTGGTCCTGGTCGAAGATATAGGTTTCCAGGTTGATCGAACTGGTGGCGGCGCGCGCCGCGGCCATCATCTCGCGCATGGTGGCGGGGCCGTCGAACAGCAGGGTCACGCGGTTGCCGGCGATGAGCGGCACGCCGGTCGCTTCTTCCTCGAGCAAGGCCAGGTTCTTCAGGTCGCTGGTTGCATTCGCCCAGCGCTTCGATACCAGCGCCGACACCTGCTTCGGCGCCAGTGCGCCCCTGGCGGTGGCGACCGTGGGCGTGGCCTTGTCCGGGGTGCTGGTCTCGATCGCGGGCAGGGACTTGCAGGAGATCAGGGCCAGGCCCAGGCAGAGGACGGACAACCAGGCTTGCAGGCGCTTCGGGCTCATTCGATACCTCGTTTGGGTTCGCTCAGAAAATCGGCCCTGGGGCCGATGAAGAAATCAATCGGCGCCGCGCGCAGGCGCCGGCCCAGCGCGCGCAGCAACTTGAAGCCGTGGTAGAAACGGATCTTGCGGGCGCGCAGCGCCACCCACAGCGCCAGGCCGAAGCTGACCAGCAGATTGACCGTGCCGATCAGGGCGATGCCCAGCACGGCCATGCCGGCCTGTTCCCAGCCCAGGTTGTAGTCGAGGCCGACGAAGCCGATCGCCAGGTTGGCCGAGGAAAAGGTCACGTGGCGGATGTCGAGCGGCAGGCCGAGCAGGAAGCCGACGGTGCCCGTCACGCCCATCAGGACGCCGAATACCGCATTGCCCATCAGGCCGCCCAGGTTGTCCTCGACGTAGCGGCCGAAGCGCGCCAGGCGCTCCTTGCCCAGCAGGCGCCGCAGCAGGTGCAGCTGCTCGACGCGCCGCGCCATCCGGGTGTACAGGGCCTTGTTGTCGTAGTAGCCCGACACCAGGCCGGAGACGAACAGCCAGACCCCGGCGATGGCCGCATGCAGCAGGGCCAGCGAATGCCAGGGGTGGCTGTCTTCGATCAGGTGACGCGCCTTGAACACGTTCACCAGGTGGTGGCCGGTCAGGTACCAGTAACCCAGCGCCAGCAGGAAGGAAATCGGGATCACGGTCGCCAGGTTGCCCAGCACCGCCACCAGCTGGGTGCGGAACACGTTGTTGACCAGGGCCGCCATGCTGTCGGCGTCGGCTTGCCGGTATCGGCCGCCTTTCTGGTCGCTCTCGTGCAGGGCGGCGGCGATGCGCGCGGCCGTCATCGCCGGCTGCTTGGTGGCGATGGTGAAATGCAGTACGTGGACCAGCATGAAGCCGAGCGCGTAGTTCAGGCTGTACAGGCCGGCCTCGATCAGCGGCGCGCGCTGCAGGTAGGACAGCAGGATCTTGATGATCGCCATCGCGCTGATGATGAAGCCGGCGCCGGCCGCGGCATTGAACATCTCGCGCAGCGCGCCGCGGTGCTCGGCGATGTAATGCTCGCCGGTGCGGCTGGCGTTTTCGGTCACGTTGCGGGCCAGCAGGTCGACGTTGTCGCGCACCAGACCGCGCACCTGGTACTTGGTGTTGTGGGCTTCGGCCAGCTCCTGGGCCAGGTCGAGCGCGGCGGCGCGGCGCAGCGTGGTCGGCGCTTCGGTGGTGGCGGTGGCTTCATCCGCCAGCGCTTTCAGGTCGAGCGTCGGCGCACCGGGCAGCGCGCCGCTGGTGTCGACCAGGAACAGCAGCTTCCTCAGCCGGTCGACGCTCTGGGTGATCGCCAGCAGCAGGTAGGTCAGCGAGACGCTGGTGCCGGCCGCCAGTGCGCGCCTTCTGACCTTCAGCACCACCTCTTCGCACTGGTCGAGCATGACCAGCAGGTGGCGGGCGTCGTCCATGCGTTCGGCTTCGCCGCTCAGCAGGCGGTTGTACTGGTCGAGGTAGTTGTTGGCCTCGATGTTCTGCATCAGGAAGGGCGAGTCGACTTCCTCGATTTCCATGTGCGCGTGGATCAGCTTGGGCTCCAGGCCCAGCGCGCAGACGCGGCAGGAGAGGGTGCGGATCGCGTCGAGCAGGCCCAGCAGGGTGACGTGGCGCGCGCGGTCCGGCGTGGCCTTCGCTTCCCCGCTGTGCGGCGGCGGCGCGTTCGAGACGGTGTCGAACAGCGCCAGCCAGTCGGCGTTCGGCACGCCGCGGATCCAGACGTAGTCGTCTTCGCGGCACAGCAGGCGGTCGAGGGTGTCGGAGAGGTAGATCTCGTCCAGCGCCGGCGGCAGGATGCGGTAGGCGATGCGCTTCTTCAGTTCGGTAAAGAAGCCGTCGTTCGACAGGATGCCGACGTCGGAATACAGGCTGGTGTGGCGGCGCGTTTCGAGCAGAGTGGTAATGTAGCGGCGCAGGGCCCAGGCGTGGACGGGATCGCCTTTCAAGAGTTGGGTGAGGGTGCGTACCTGGGCACGCGCGTAGGCGAGGTCGTGCGCGCGGCGTGGGCGCAGCTTGTCGACCAGGTCGACCAGCAGGTCGATGCGGTCGCTGTCCGGATCGAGACGTTCAAGAATGTCGAGCATAAACGCTAGTGTACCTAGGGAACGCCACAGAGGAGTGTTCGCCACCGAACTGAGCGGCCCGGCGCCTGCACCGCTGCGGCTGCCGGGTTACACTTGCGGGAGATGATTTTGCACGACGACTAGGAAAAAACGATGTACCTGACTTATTACAACGGCGAATGGGCCGAAGGGAATACGCCGCTGTTCGGCGCGATGGACCACAGCGTGTGGCTGGGCTCGTCGGTGTTCGACGGCGCCCGCGCCCTGCGCGGCCACCTGCCGGACCTGCGGCCGCACCTGCAGCGCGTGATCGACTCAAGCGACAAGCTGGGCCTGACCTGCCCGCTGTCGGTGGACCAGATGGAAGCGCTGGTGCGCGAAGGCGTGGCCAAGTTCCCGCCGGATGCCGAGCTCTACATTCGTCCGCTGGTGTTCGCCTCCGAAGGCTTCCTGATCCCGGTGCCGGAAAAGGCCGGCTTCGCCCTGACCCTGTTCGACGCGCCGCTGCCGCCGTTTACCGGCTTCTCGGCCTGCCTGTCCGAACTGCACCGTCCGCAGCCGACCATGGCGCCGACCGATGCCAAGGCCTCGGCCCTGTACGCCAACACCGCCCGCGCCCTGCGCGAAGCGAAGTCGCGCGGCTTCGACAACGCGGTGCTGCTGGACCTGGCCGGCAACGTGGCCGAGTTCGCCTCTTCGAACCTGTTCCTGGTCACCGCGGATGGCGCGGTGGTGACGCCGGCGCTGAACGGCACCTTCCTGGCCGGCATCACCCGCGCCCGCGTGATCGCGCTGCTGAAGGAGGCCGGCGTGACCGTCGAGGAACGCGCCGTGCTGCCGGCCGAGCTGGACAGCGCCCGCGAAATCTTCAGCACCGGCAACTACGGCAAAGTCACACCCTGCACCCGCTACGAAGCGCGCGAACTGCCGGCCGGCCCGGTGGCCAGGCAGGCCCGCGACCTCTACATGGCCTACACCGAAACCACCTGAGCTTGCGGTTTATTTGTTGACCGGACGGAGGCTGCCGCAGTCGGCGCTCAGCCATTTGCCGGTCACGTCCATGTCCACCGCCTGTTGCTGGCCGCCTTGCATGCCCTTGATGTGCATTTGCGCGCGGTAGCTGGTGTCGCTGTCCATTGTCAGCTCGCCTTCGCCGCTGGCCGGCGGCCTGGTGCAGCTGAACGCGACCTTCATCCTGTTGGCCGACTGCTGCGTCACCTTCTGTTTGCAGTCGCCTTCTGCCACCGGAAATTCCTTCCGCTGGACCATTTCCTTGGTCATGCAGATGCGCGTTGTCAGCGCGCCGCCCGGGCCGATGTTCATCTGCACGCCGTTGCGTTCCATCATCTGCTGCATCGCCTGGCGCTGTTCCGGCGACATGTTGGCCATGTGCTTTTGCACCATGGCCATGGCCGACTGCGTTTGAGCGTCCTGGGAGCTCACCTTGTTGTTCACTTCCCAGAGGCCCGGCTTCATGGTCTGGGCGGCGGCCGGCAGGGCCGCGCAGGCGAGGGCGCAGGCGGCGGCAAGGAATGCGAAACGCATCTTCATGGATTGTTCTCCTGTAACTGAGGTGGGAAAGGTCTTCAGGACGCTTCGTGGCGGCCCAGCACCCGGCGTTCCAGATGCAGCAGGAGCAGCACGGTCTTGGCGTCATCGATGCCGCCGGTGTCGATCAGCGCCAGCGCGTCGTCGAAGTCCATCTCGAGCACCTCGATGTCCTCGCCTTCCTCGGGCTTGCCGCCGCCCGGGCCGCAGCGTTTCGCGGGGTCGTATTCGGCCACGAACAGGTGGATGCGCTCGGTGATCGAGCCGGGGCTGACGAACAGCGTCATCACCGGGTCCAGGCGCTCGATCTGGTAGCCGGTTTCCTCGCAGGCTTCCAGCTTCGCGCGCTCGGCGGGCGGCGCATCGTCCAGCACCCCGGCGGTCGCTTCCAGCAGGAAGCCGTCGCTGCCATTCAGCCGCGCGCCGATGCGGAACTGGCGCGTCAGGATGACGGTGCGGCGTTCGCGGTTGTACAGCATCACGGCGGCGCCGGACGCGCTGTCGTAGACCTCGCGCTGCTGCGCCTGCCAGCTACCGTCCTGGCGCCGCTGTTCGTAGCTGATTTTCTTGAGGGGGTAGTAGTCGTCCGCGAGGATGTTCTCGCCGACGATGCGGATGCGTTGTTCTGCCATGGCGTCTCCTGGTCAAATGTCCGCCGAGCATACACTGCGGGCATGAAAAAAGCCGCCCGGCTTGCGCAGGGCGGCTTTGGTTCGCACCAGGCGATCAGGCAATCAGATGATTACTTGAACTTGTACGAAGCGGACAGGCGGAAGTAGCGGCCCATACCGTTGTGCAGCTGGCTGTTGAAGCCGGTGACGGCTTCACGCGGATCGTACGGGGCCTTGGTGTCGAACAGGTTGCGGATGTTCGCCGACAGGGTCCAGTTCTTGAAGCCGGTGTACGAGTAAGCGGCGCCGAAGGTCAGCCATTCGTCGACGTTGCAGTCCGGGTTCGAGTAGCCGTAGTTCGGCAGGCCGCCCAGCGAGTAGGCGGTCGACGGCTGGCCCTTGCCGTAGTAGCAGTACGGCTGCGGGTAGGTCACGTCGTTGTCGTAGCGACGCAGCAGCGAGATGTTCGACACGAAGTCGGCCGACAGGGTCGCGGCGTGGTCGCCACGGGTCCAGGTCGAAGCGACGTTCAGGCGGTGACGCGGGATGTCGCCGACCGAGGTTGCCCAGTCGGACAGACCACCGTTGGTGCCGGTCAGGTCGTGCGAGATTTCGCCCGGACGCTCCACACGCTTGTAACGCAGCGTGTAGGTGTAGTTGACACGGGTCGTGATACGGCCCATCTCGCCCAGGTTCATGCGGTGCGCGCCTTCGACGTCGATACCCGAGGTGTCGGTGCTGCCCTGGTTCACGAAGGTACGGTTGATCGCCAGCAGCTGGCCCGAGTTCGGGATCACCTGGCCGTTTGCATCGACCAGGTTGTTGTTGTCACGCACGGCCAGGCCCGGGTACAGCTCCGGGTGCTGGGCCACGAAGGTCGACGACAGCAGCGCGGTCTCGTTTTCCTTGCGGATACGGAAGTAGTCGATCAGGATGTCGACGTTCTTGGTCGGGTTGATGATCGCGCCGAACGAGTAGCTGCGCGAGGTTTCGTTCTTCAGGTTCGGGTTCGGAGCGGACACCGACGAGATGCCGCGCGAGCAATCCAGCGGATCGGCGCCGTTGACCGGGGTGCGGCCGTCCGGGCAGCGGATCGGGTCGGCAAAGCCGTTGTTGAACGACTGCACGCCACCCGGCGACACTTGCGACAGTGCCGGTGCGCGGAAGCCCTTGGCGAACGAGCCGCGGAAGGTCAGCTTGTCGTTCGCTTCCCACTTGGCGCCGACTTTCGGCACGAAGCTCTTGGCGGTCGGGTACTTGTCGTAGCGGCCGGCGAAGTCCATTTCGAAGGACTTGGTGAACGGCGTACGCAGTTCGACGAAGCCCGACTTGACCGTGCGCTGGCCACCCAGCACCGAGTTCGACAGGCCGATGATGTTGCCCGATGCCAGTTCCGGATCCGAGGTCAGGCCCAGCTTTTCCTGGCGGATTTCGGCACCGAAGGCGACGCCGACGTCGCCGCCCGGCAGTTTGCCGACGGTGGTCGATGCCTTGGCATCCAGCTGCATGACTTGCGAGAAGCCGGTGTTGTCGACGTCGCGCACCGTGTTCGGATCGGCGATGGTGGCGGCGATGGTGCGGCCTTCGGTGACGATGCGGTTGACGACCGGGAAGTACAGCATGCCATGCATCAGGTCGTCACGCTCGGCGCGGTTGTACAGGAAGCCGGTTTCCCAGTCGAAGGCGCCGGTGGTGCCTTTCAGGCCGGTCAGGAAACGGTAGGTCTTGTTGACGGTTTCCGAGCTGGCGTCGGTGCCGACGAAGCGGAAGGCCGCTGCGGCGCTGTAGCCGGCGTACGGATTGTCCGGGTGACCCGACGGCAGCAGCAGCTGGTAGCTGGTCGGCAGGCCGTTGACGCGGAACACGGTGGTCGGGGTGGTCGACGCGATGGTGCGCGGCGCGCCGGTGTACTCACGCTCGACGCGCGAGAAGCCGACTTCGGTGAACGAGGTCACGTTCTCGCCCAGCTTGACGGTGATACGCGACAGCAGGTTGACGTCGGTACCTTTCGACTGCGCTTCCTGGTATTCGTTGGTGTCGAACGAGCAGAACGAACGGCCGGTCAGCATCGAGCTGTTGGTGATGCCGATGCCGTGCTCCGGGCCACCGGTGATGACCTTGCCGTTGCAGCCGGCGGTGGTGTTGCTGATGTAGCGGCCGGCGGCGGCGGTGGTCGAGAAGCCTGCGCCCGGGGCCGACTGGCGGAAGATGAACGGGTTGCCCGACACGTAGCTGCTGTAGTCGTTCAGGCGGTAGTTGATCGCCGAGTACTGGTCCTGCTCGATGTCCTTCACATCCTTGATGCCGGTACGGCCGCGCTGCGAGACGTCGAAGCTCAGCAGGGCGTTGAAACGGTTGGTTTCCAGGTCGCCGAAGCCGAACGAGCCGTTGATGTTGTTGCGGTTGAACTCGCCGTCATCGTTGGCCGAGGTCGAGGCGGTGATTTCGCCGCCCTGGTAGTCGTCCTTGGTGATGAAGTTGATGACGCCGGCGATCGCGTCCGAGCCGTACACGGCCGAGGCGCCATCCTTGAACACTTCGACGCGGGCGATAGCCGACACCGGGATGCTGTTCAGGTCATAGATGGTCGACTTGCCCTGGTTCGGGTCGGCGTAAGCCGAGGCGGCGATGCGGCGGCCGTTCAGCAGCACCAGGGTCGACGAGGTGCCCAGGTTACGCAGCGAAGCGGTCGAAGCGCCTTTCGAGAAGCCGTTGTCGTCGCGGATGTCGTTGGCGGTGCCCGTGCCGAAGGCCGGGATGTTGTGCAGCAGTTCGGCGACGGTGTTGGCGCCGGTGGCGGTGATTTCCTTGGCGGTCATCACGGTGATCGGCGACGAGTCTTCCTTGTCGGCGCGCTTGATGTTCGAACCGGTCACGTAGACCTTCTGTACTTGCGCCTGCTCTGCCTGCGCGTACACGAAGCCCGGTACTGCCAGGGTGAGGGCCACAGCGAGGACGCTGTGCTTTACTGCGAGTTGCTTAGTCAAAATCTCTCCAATACTTTTGTTTCGAAGCCGGGGCTTCACTTTTCCAACCTCGGCGGGTCGCACCAGCCAAGAGGAGGATCAGAACATTTCTGATACGAAAAAGTCAAATCGGATTCGTGATTTTGTGTGCATATTGCAACGGGTATAAGCGGGGGTGATGGTGCCATGCAACATTGGCACTGTTTCCGTATATGCACAAGAAAAACTAATGCATGTGGAAGGGGGTACTGGGAGGAAGGAAAGACGCGGGGAATTTTGCTTGTGTAAATACGATAAGGCGATGCGGCGGCTTCTATCGCCTTGCGCGCCGCATCACCTTTCGAAATATCACCGAAGTTCACCGGACGCCGCGCGCAGGGGCACGGCGTCCGGCAAGGATCACCCGGCGCGGCCGGGCTCGTTCACATAGATCTCGACGCGGCGGTTGCGGGCGCGGCCGGCCGGATCGTCGTTCGAGGCGATCGGCTCGCGTGCCGCGCGGCCCTCGACGGTGATGCGGTTCGGATTGACGCCGCGCGCCGCCAGGTAGTCGCGCGCATGGGCGGCGCGGTCGAGCGACAGCGGCTGGTTGATCTGGTCGCCGCCGGTGCTGTCGGTGTGGCCGATGATGGTCACGTAGGTGGCCGGATTCTCCTGCAGCGTGCTGGCGAAGCGGTCGAGGATGGGCCGGAAGTTCGGCTTGATGTCGGACCGGTTGGTGTCGAAGGAGATGTCGCTCGGGATCTCGAGCTTGAGGCGGTTGTCGGCGGTCTGCGAGACCTGGACCCCGGTGCCGCGGGTGGCCTGTTCCATCGCCTGGCGCTGCTGCTCCATGTGTTTCGACCAGACGTTGCCGGCCACGGCGCCGGCCAGGCCGCCCAGTACCGCGCCGCGGGTGGCGCGGCCGCTGCCGCCGCCGCCCGTGCTGGCGCCGATGATGGCGCCCAGGCCGGCACCGACGCCGGCGCCGGTGGCGGTGCCGCGCTGGGTCGCGTTCATGTCGGCGCAGCCGCTGGCGGCCACGGCGAGGACGGTCGCGCACAGGGTGGACCGGAAGAGGGCAGTGTGTTTATTCATGATGTGCTCCTTCAAAAAAAAACATCCGTTTCGTAGTCGCACCCTCATCTTCAGGGCACGACCGCGAAACGGATCGGTCAGTCTTGCGGGTGTTGCGTAACGGGACCTTATATGCCACGTCCACTGATCAGGCGAACCAGGATCATGATCACGGCAACGACCAGCAGGATGTGGATGAAGCCGCCGACGGTATAGGAAGTTACCAGGCCCAGCAGCCAGAGAATGATGAGTACGACAGCGATAGTATAGAGCATGATAGTGTCCTCTTCGTTTGAACCGGCGATGTCTTTGCCGTGAGTTCAGTATTCCAAAAGGCGCCGCTGTGCTCCGTTCGTTGACGTACATTAGGCCACGGATTTTTGTTCTTTTCGCAATCCCGGCACCCAGCCCATGAAGCCCATCAGGCCGACGAAACCGATCAGGCAGGTCAGCAGGCCGCCGGTGATCAGGAAGAACACGTCGTGGGCGGCCATGTCGGCCGTGCCCGGCTGCGGCGCCGGCCCGGCGCTGACGAGGCCGAAGGCGGTCAGAAGCAGACCCCAGAGAATGATGCCCATCCATGCAATGCTGTTCATTGGACTCCCTTTCGCGTGATTGGTCTCTGCCGATGAGCTGGCGTTAAATGATTCTTGACCGACACAAGTCCACGTTCCGTGCGCTGGCGCACATTGCGAAAAAGAAAACAAAAACGGGGCCGCAGCCCCGTTCGATATCACCCGGCGTGGGTAGATGGTGAGTTATGCCGCGCGCAGCGAACCCTTGACGATGCGCACCCGGTCGCCGGTGCGCCATTGCGGCGCGCTTTGCTGGTGGAAGGTGCGCAGGGTGCCGTCGTCCAGGCGGACCCGGATCTCGTAGCTGTGGTTGGCCTTCATATTGCCTTCGACCTGGTTGCCGACCACGGCGCCGCCAACCGCACCGGCCACCGTCGCCAGCTGACGGCCATGGCCGCCGCCGATCTGGTTGCCCAGCAGGCCGCCAAGGATGGCGCCGCCGGCGGCACCGACGCCGCTGCCCTGGGCGCGGGTCGTGATCGTGCGGATCGACTCGACGTTGCCGCAGTTGCTGCACCAGCGGCTCGAAGATTCTTCCTGTGCGACGCGGGTCGTGGTCTTCGCCTTCGGGTGGCTTTCGCGCACCGGTGTCGGCGCCGGCACCGGCTCGGCGTAGCCCGAGCCAGTCGCGCCCTGGGCGCTGTTGCCGTAGGCGGCGCTGCCCTGGGCCGGGTAGGCCGGCGCGTAGCCCGGCGCATAGCCGGCGGCGGTACTGGCCGTGGTCGGCGCGATCGTCGCCGGCTGGGTGGCCGGCAGCGGTGCGGTCGTCACCGGGGTGGCGGGCGCGTAGGCGCCGGTGGTCGGCTGGGCGGCATAGCCCGGCGCCAGCGCGTTCGGCGCCATCGTGCCCGGCTGCTGCAGGCTGGCGTTGAGGGCGGCGCGGTCCGCCTCGCTCAGGTCGCCCGTCGCCGTGCGTCCTTTGGAGGAGGGCAGCCAGCCCATGATGGCGGCCGTGCCGACCGCGCAGAACAGGATCACGGCGAGTGCCGCGAGGATCAGGAGCGGATGCTGTCCGCTGCGTGTCGATGGTGTTGTGTGATTCGGGTTCATGGCTGGCCTCTATGTTCTTCAGTTCGGTCCAGGCATTGTCTCTGTCAACAACAACCGGTTCCGTGCGTCACCGTACATACTTCGCCCGGCCGCGCCGGTACGCTGACCAAAAGTTGTTAGCAAATGATACCGCGACGTCAGCCGCAGCTCTGCCCTGGCGTCCAACCGCGAGGGTCCGATGAATTCTCCTGCTGCACCCATGGTCGCCGAGCACAACGCCAACCTGCTGCTGGCTGCGCTTCCGCCGGAAGATCTGGCACGCATGCTGCCGGCGCTCGACCAGGTCCAGGTGGAGGTGGGGGCCGTGCTGTGCGAACCGGGCGACCCCATCCGCCACATCTATTTTCCGCACGACTGCCTGGTCTCGATGATGGCCGTGGCCGAAGTGCGCATGACGCTGGAAGTCGGCCTGGTCGGCCGCGAAGGCATGATCGGCGCCACCGTCGCGCTCGGCCACGACACCACCCAGGTGCGCGCCGTGGTGCAGCGTGCCGGCAGCGCCAGCCGCATCGACGCCGACCTGTTTCGCGCCGAGTTCGCGCGTAGTCCGGCGCTGCAGCGCGTGCTGTACCGCTACACGGACACGCTGCTGGCCCAGGCCATCCAGATCGCCGTCTGCAGCCGCTACCACGTGCTCGAAGCGCGCCTGGCGCGATCGCTGCTCGTCACGCGCGACCGCCTGCAGTCCGACCGCTTCCACCTGACCCACGAATTCCTGGCGCATGCGCTGGGTGTGCGGCGGGTCGGCGTCACCAAGGCCGCCAGCGCGCTGCAGCAGCAGGGCCTGATCAACTACAGCCGGGGCAATATCGAGATCCTCGATCCGCTCGGCTTGTCCCACGCCGCCTGCACCTGCTACGAGATCGTGCGCGAGGCTGGGGCCGGCACCTCCGCACCCCTGTTCGTGTGATCTCCGGGCCGCCGGCCCGGCGGCTTTTCTTCCATCGATCGGCACAAAACAAAACGCCCCGCACGAAGCGGGGCGTTTTCACATCACCCGCGTCGAGCGGGCTGCCGTGCGACTTAGTGGGTCTTGCCGGTCTGGTTGCCGATCACGCCGCCGACGGCTGCGCCGCCCACTGCGCCGACAGCGCTGCCGCCAGTCAGGACCGAGCCGGCCACGGCGCCGACGCCGGCGCCGACAGCGGTGTTACGGTCCTGGCGGGACATGTCGGCGCAGCCGGTCATGGCCAGTGCAGCAGTTGCCAGGGAAGCAGTCAGAACGATTTGTTTGATGGTTTTCATGATGGATCTCCTTACGGTGGGTTTGGTCTTGTCTTCTACCTGAGGCGCAGGTCATTCCTGACCGACTTCACGCCCTTCACTGTGCGTGCGGCCGCTGCAGCCGCCGCCACGTCGTCCGCCGAGCTGACGTATCCGCCCAGCTGCACGACGCCCTGATCGGTTTCCACTGTGAGCTCGGAAACCTTCAGGTTCGGATCCCCGACGATGGCTGCCTTGACTCCGGTCGTGATGGTGGCGTCCGTGATGGCCTGGTCCGATTGCGCATTGGTCGAGGCACATCCCGAGACGGTCACCGGGCCCAGCACCAAGGCAGCCAGCAGCGTCGCGGTACATCCGAATTGCTTCATAGTGATTCCATTCTAGTAATGCACAAAACTGGGGTCTGTTCGACATCTCACACACCTGCACTCAGCTCAGCGTTTCTGTTTGCCCGGCGGCGGCGCCTGCGGCTTGGCCCTGGCCTCGGCCAGCAGGGAAGCGCAGGGGCTCTTCTCGCCCGGACCGGTGTTGATCAGGGGGAGCAGGGCGGCGGCCGGCGCGGCCACCACGGCCAGCGCCACCGCGGCGCCGCCCTTCATCGCCAGCACCTTCTTGTCGAGCTGCAGGTCGGGCTTCTTGAAGGTGCCGCGCACGTAGAACGGGGTGCGCAGCGTGAACAGGCGCAGCGCCTTGGTCTCCGGCTTCACGCGCAGGTCCATCTGCTCGTTGCCGAGGTTGACCCAGCCGTTGATGTCGACGATCGCTTCCTCGGTGTCGAGCACGAAGGTGTTGGTCGAGGCCACGCCGTTCTTGACGTCGAGGTCGGACGCCAGGCAGTTCAGCTGGACCTGCTTGTCGCCGAACAGCTTGGTGATGATGATGTTGCCGACGTTCAGGCCGGCTTCCTCGAGCAGCAGCTTGCTGACCACGCCTTCGCTGACCAGGCCCTTCACTTCGCCGTTCGACTTGGCGAGCATCTCGCCGACCGAGTCGCCGGTGGCGGTCAGCTTGGCCTGCGCATAGATGTCGCCGGCGGTGGCCTGCTGGATCTTCTGGACCTGCGGGAACAGCTGCTTGACCTCGATGTGGCGCGCGGTGGCGTCCAGCGTGGCCTTGATCGCATCCTTGCCGGCGCCGCCGCTGCCGTCCAGCGTGATGTCCGACGTCACGGTGCCGCCGGCAAGGCCGAAGTTCAGCGGGTGCAGTTTCAGCACGCCGTTGTCCAGCGTCAGGTGGGTGTTCAGCTTGTTGAGCGGCAGCTGCGCGGTCTTGACGATGCGGTCGGCGGTGAAGCGCACGTCGGCGTCCAGCACCTTCCACTTCGCGGTGTTGAACTTCTCGACCGGCAGCGCCTTGTCCTTCGGCTGCACCGCGGCCACGCCGCGTTCGCGCTTGCTGGCGTTGGAATCGGCGCCGACCAGCGGACCCAGGTCGGCAAAGCGCAGCTGGTTCGAGTGGATGGTGCCGCTCAGCTTGTTGCGCGGCTTCTGGCCCTGGAAGGTCAGGGTGCCGTTGATGTCGGACTCGCCGACCTTGCCCTTGAACTTCTCGTAGGTCCAGCGGCTGCGCTTGCTGTCCGATTCGTCGGCCAGCGTGCCGGTCAGGTGGCCCTCGGTCGAGAAGGGCGGGGTCTCGGGCAGCACCACCCCGGTGAAGGGGTAGAGCCGCGCCAGGCTGCGGCCCGCCAGCTTCAGCTGCAGGTCGACCCCGGCCAGCTTGGCCGGCCGCGTGACCGTGCCTTCGAGCGCCAGCCGGGCCGGACCCGAACGCACGTCGGCCTGGACCGGGAAGGGCGCGTCCTGGTCCTTCAGGGTCAGCACGCCGCCGGTCTTGCCGCCGCCCGTGACCGGCGCGTCGTTGTAGGTGCCGTGGACCTTGAAGGCGACGCCGTATGTCGGATCGTTGGCGATGGTGTCGACGTCGGCCGTGATGTCGGCGTCGGTGACCGCATCCTTGATGTGGATGACGCCCTTGGCCAGCACCAGGCGCTCGAGGTCGAGCTCCCACTTCGATTCCTTCTTCTCGTGCTTGTAGGCCCAGTTGTAGTGCGTCGCATCGGTGCGCAGCAGTTCCAGGCGCGGACCGTCGACCCGCAGCACGGGAATATTGATCGTGTGCTTGAGCAGCGGGAAGGGGTTCAGCGAGAACGAGACCTGGCGCACGCTGGCGGTATCGCCCCTGGCCATGTTGGCCGGATTGCCGACGTGCACGTCGTTGGCGTAGAGGTGCGGCCAGGGAATGTGGTCGCGCCAGGTGCGCTGGCCCGGGATGATGGTGTCCGACGGGCGTTCCCATTTGACCGACAGATCGCCGACGATGGCGAAGGGGCGGTCGATGGCGTCGCTGACCTTGGCGTTCAGCCAGGGCTTGGCGCGGTTCCAGTCGAAGGTCAGCAGGATGATGATGGCGATGACCGGGATGGCGATCAGGATGCCGAGGATCCAGAGCACGATCTTCAGCCCGCGCGACATGGCGCGCTTGCCGTGGTGCTTGCCGGATGCGTTGCCGGGGCTCGCCTGGTCCGCCGGCCTGTTCTCCTCATGCTGTTGGGTTGTCATAAGCAATCCTTCTGGTGGGAGTGTGTTGAGGCCACATTAACGTAAAGGTCGGCAAATCAATGTGCGGTGTCGCACCCAAGCGGGGTAGGCATTGATGCAACACAGGCTCTATGTGCGGCAGCGAACCGATCTCTGTGAGCAAGAGGTTTATAACGTTACCAACACAATCTTTCTTCAAACGGGAGTACGACGATGGACATGAAATCGATGAACCTGTTGTTGCGGGTTGGCGCAGCCGCCGCGGTCTTGAGCCTGGCCGCCTGCGCGAGCCCGGAAAAGACCCCGGCCACGGCTGCTGTCGCGGTATCGCACAACGCCGTCGATAACGCCGTGTCGGCCGGTGCGCCCGAGCTGGCGCCGGAAGAGATCAGCGCCGCCCGCAGCAAGATGATGCAGGCCAACCAGGCGCTGGCCGCCAAGGATTACAAGCGCGCCCGCGAACTCGCGGTGCAGGCCCAGGCCGATGCCAAGCTGGCCCAGGCCAAGGCGACCTCGGCCAAGGCCACGGCGGCATCGAACGCGCTGAACGAAGATCTGCGCGTGCTGCGCCAGGAAGTGGACCGCGCCAATTCCGATCAACAATAAAAAAGGAGCCACGATGAAATCGACGTTTCTGAAATCGGCGGCCTTCGCCAGCGCCGTGCTGCTGGCCGCCTGCAGCACCGTCCCGACCACCACCGCCACCCTCGACGAGGCGCGCGCCGATTATGTGGCCGCCAGCAACAACCCGGCCGTCGCCAGCAACGCACCGATGGAATTCCGCCAGGCCAGCGAGGCGCTCGACCGCGCCAACCAGGCCGCCGCCAAGCGCGAGAGCCTGGACACCATCGACCGCCTGGCCTATGTGGCCAAGCAGCGCATCGCCACCGCCCAGGAAGTGGCGAAGGCCAAGACCGCCGAGGCCGAGATCGCCGATGCCAGCCGCCAGCGCGACCGCGTGCAGCTCGAAGCCCGCACCGCCGAGGCCGAGCGCGCCAAGCGCGAAGCCGCCGCCGCCAACGCCCAGGTCGCCGCTGCCCAGCAGCAAGCCCAGGACGCCCAGGCCCAGGCCGCCGCTGCCCAGCAGCAGGCCGCCCAGCTGGCCGAGCGTTCGGCACGCCTGGAAGCCATCCTGGTCGAGCTGCACGCGCAGAAGACCGAGCGCGGCATGGTGGTCACGATCGGAGACGTCCTGTTCGGTACCGACCGCGCCGAGCTGACGCCGAACGGCATGGCGACCGTGCGCAAATTGGCCGAGGTCATGATGCAGAACCCCGACCGCACCGTGCTGGTCGAAGGATTTACCGACAGCACCGGCAGCCATTCCCATAACCAGGAACTGTCGGAGCGCCGCGCCCAATCCGTGGCCCAGGCCCTGACCAGCCTCGGCGTCCCGCGCGAGCGCGTGGCGATGCGCGGCTATGGCGAAGCGTACCCGGTGGCGTCGAACGACAGCGCCTCGAACCGCCAGCTGAACCGCCGCGTCGAAATCGTGCTGTCGAACGAGAACGCGTCGATCCCGCCGCGAGCGGCGGCGCGCTGATTCATCCGCAGTTGCAGTTTTATTTGAAAGAAGGGTAGACAGACCATGAACGAGACGAATTCCAACCTGGCGCACGGCTTCGACATCGAGGAGATCCGCCGGGCCGCCGCCAACCTCGAAGACGGCGCCGTGACCGCAGGCTACGCCGCCGACCGCGAGGCGGTGGTGGCGATGCTGAACGCCGCGCTGGCCACCGAGCTGCTGTGCGTGCTGCGCTACAAGCGTCACTACTACACCGCGAGCGGCCCGAACGTCGCCCACATCAAGGCCGAGTTCCTCGAGCACGCCCAGCAGGAACAGGACCACGCCGACCGCATCGCCGAGCGCATCGTGCAGCTGAACGGTTCGCCGAACTTCAACCCGGCCACGCTGACCCAGCGCAGCCACGCCGAGTACGACGATTCGGAAGACGTGCAGGCGATGATCCGCGCCGACCTGATCGCCGAGCGCGTGGCGATCGAATCCTACCGCCAGATGATCCTGGCGATCGGCGACAAGGACCCGACCACCAAGAACATGCTGATCGAGATCCTGGCGACCGAAGAGGAACACGCCGACGACATGGCCGACCTGCTGGCATAAGAATTCTTACCAACCCACCAAAGAACAAGGAGTACAACATGCTCGAATCCATCCGCGCCAACGCCAACGCCGCACGCGCCAAAGCCACCGCGGCTTCCATCGACGGCAAGCTGGACGATGCCGGCGCCGACATGCAGACGCTGGTCAAGGATGCCCAGTCGCTGCTGACCGCGGCCGCCTCGCTGACCGGCACCAAGGCCGACGAACTGCGCGAGCGCGGCATGCGCATGCTGGACGCGGCGCTGGGCAAGGGCAGCCAGTACAAGGATCAAGCCATGGTCAAGGGCAAGGAACTGGCGCAGTCTGCCGATGTCTACGTTAAAGACAACCCATGGCGCACCGTTGCCGTGGCAGCCGGTGCTGGCCTGCTGCTCGGTGTCCTGCTGGGCCGCAAATAATCCGGGTCGGGGGCAGCCATGGAAAATAACGAAAACGTCGTGCATGGCCCCGGCCTCATGGGTGGGATCACGGGCCTGGCGAAAAACCTGTTCGGCCTCGTGGTGTCGCGCGTGGAGCTTGCCGCGCTCGAGATGACCGAGGTGCGCAACCACCTGATCGAGCTGGTCGCCATCTTCGCCGGCGCCATCCTCGCCACCTGGTTCGCCATCGCCTACGGCACCGCGACCATCGTCGCTCTGGCCTGGGACGAAATGGGTTGGAAGATCCTGCTCGTCATGTTCATCGTCTTCCTCGTCGTCACCGGCATCCTGGTGGCCAAGGGCCTGTCCATGCTGAAGCAGGGCAAGCTGGCCTTCCCGGAGACGATGAAGGAACTGCGCAACGACCGCGACATGATTATGTAATCGGAGAGAACATGGACAAGAACGATCATCGCAGCCACGAGGAAAAGAAGCGCGCGCTGCTGCGCGACGGCGAGTTCTATCGCGCCGGCGTCGCGCATGCACGCGCCCAGATCAAGCACTCGGCCCGTCCCGAAGTGATGTTCCATTCGGTGCTGGACCACGCGACCTGGGTTCTGCGCGCACGTGCCGACGCACTGCTGAAACCGACCGGTACAAGCGTATCGGTGCTGGCCCCTTATGCCCTAACCGTGCTAGGCTTCATCCGTAAGCGCAAGCTCGGTAAGCCGGCGCTGGGGGTTGCTGCTCTGGCTGGCGTTGCCGCTTGGTACGTACAGCGCAAACGCGCGCAGCAAATGGCATACTGAGAGCGCATCCGCAAGCGGCCAGGCATCACCGGGCCGCTTCGGATGGCAGACGACACAGAATATGGTGGGGCTTGAGCGGCGTCGCAATCTCTGGATTGGACGCCGTCTTTTTGTGGGCGCTCTCCGCGCCGCCGATCCTGCTTCTACAACTCAGTTCTGCACCGTGCGCGTGGTCTGCACGGCGCCTTCCGGGGCCGCGTCCAGCTGGGCCGGTGCATTCTTCATGTCCTGCTCGTAGGTTGCGCGGGCTTCCTTCAGGCAGGCCGCACGCTCGGCCGCCGTGCTCTCGCGGCAGGCGTTCTTCGCTTCCGCATACGCCGCACCGATCTCTTTCTGCAAAGTCTTCAGCCGCGCCTGGCGCGTCGGATCGTTCTGTTGCCAGCGCGCGGGATCGCCCTGGCGGATCTCCGCAGCCTGCTTCGCCTTCACGGCCGGGGCGACCGTGCTGTCGTCGTTCGCCTGGGGCTGCGACTGGGCCTGGGCGAGGCCTCCCGCGGATGCGAGCAGGGCGGCCAGCAGCATCGCTGTTGCTTGTCTCATGATGTTCTCCCTTCTGCGGACGCACGAAGGCCGGCGCAGCGCGCGCCGGCCTTCGCAACCGACCGATCAATAACGGTAGACGCGGCCGTCGACGATGCGCACGCGGTTGCCCACACGCAGGTCGTAGACATTGTCCTGCACCACGGTGCGGTATTCGCCATTGTCGAGGCGGACATTCACTGCATAGCCTTGCTGGCCTGCATCGCGGTTGCGTTCGACGTTGTTGCCGATTGCCGCGCCCGCCACGCCGCCGGCCACGGTGGCCGCGGTACGGCCGCCGCCGCTGCCGACCTGGTTGCCGGCCAAGGCGCCCACCAGGCCGCCGACGATGGCGCCGGCGCCGCTGGTGCGGCCTTCGACATTGGTGACCTGGATCGATTCGATGGTGCCGTAACCGCTTGACGCGCTGTCGCGGTAGCTGGTGTTATAGCCGTCGCCGTAGCGCTGGTTGCCGTAGTAGGGATCAGGGCTGCTGCTGGCGCAACCGCCGAGGATGGCGCCGACCGCGACCAGGGCGGTGAGAGATCGAATAGCTTTCATGACTTGTCCTCCTGGCAAAGATTGTAGGCTCAGATTAAGGAGGCCCACGCCTGAGGTCTGTGCGATGACGCACCGTCTTTACTTGTGACTCATCCATGTCTAAACAACACTTTTTGTATGTGTACGCCACCGAACAGAACTCTTGCTTACGGCAGAGTAAAACATCACCTGTGTGTTGAAAAAGGAGAAAAACAATGCGGACACCACCCCATGTGATCTTGCTGCTGGGCGCTGCCATGCTGTGGGTTGCTCATGCGAAAGCCGCGACGCCGGAAGCCAAGCTGGCCTACGAACAGGCGCGCGAACTGGCGGCGGCCAATTACAAGAATGCGCGCGCCCAGTGCGATGCCGTGACCGGCAACCCGAAGGATGTGTGCGTGGCCGAAGCCAAGGCCGCGCGTGTGCGAACCGAAGAAGAAGCGCGCGCGAAGTACGAGGACACGCTGAAGGCGTACACCCGTGCCCGCCTGCGTATCGCCGACGCGAATTACAGCCGCGACAAGGCGCGCTGTGCCGGCCTGGCCGGCAACGACAAGGATGTCTGCCAGGCGCAGGCAAAGGCGGCCCTGGTGGCGGCGCAAGCCGACGCCAAGGCCGACCAGAAAACCATCGAAGCGCGCAACGAAGCTCGCGACGACAAGCTGGCTGCGGCCTGGAAGGTTGCCATGGAACGCTGCGACGCCTTTGCCGGCGCCGCCCGCGACCAGTGCGTTTCCAACGCCAAAGTCCAGTTCGGCAAGTGATTTGAACGAAGCAGTCTGAACGATTTATAACCGGCCACAGGCCAATCAACAAAGGAGCTCATCATGAACATGACCAAACGTATCGCTACCGCCATCTTCACCGCCACCGTCGCCTTCACCATGGTCGGCTGCGCATCGGGCCCGAACAAGGAAAGCACCGGCGAATACCTCGACGACGCTGCCATCACCGGCAAGGTGAAAGCCGCTTTCGCCGCCGATCCGAACGTGAAGGCCACCGAGATCAACGTCGAAACCTACAAAGGCGCCGTGCAGCTGTCGGGCTTCGTGGCCCAGCCGGGCGATGCCCAGCGCGCTGCCGACATCGCTCGTGGCGTGAAAGGTGTTTCGTCGGTGAAGAACGACATCCGCGTCAAATAAGTTAAGTAGAATTGGCTGACGCCGGATGACATCTCCGGCCCGCGCGGGCGACCCCCATCGGGGCGCCCGGGCGCGTCGGCTGGAGTGGAATCGACGGCCAGCCCTGGGGTTGGCCTTTTCTTTTTTCAGGTAATGCTATGCAGCTCGCTCCACCCGGCAACACCAGCGTCAAGCCATCCGAATCCACCGCCGCGCCGCCGGCGGCCAGCCTGGGCACGCCTGAAGAGGCGGCGCGCGAAGCCGGCCTCTTGAACAGCGAGGGCGCACCCACCGGCGAAGAGCTGGGGGCCATGCACGGCGCACTGCGCCTGCCGGTCCACGTCAACGCGCGCGGCATGTCGCTGGGCATCCTGGCCACCGTCGCCTTTGTATTCGCCCTGCAATGGGCCAAGAATTTCTTCGTGCCGCTGCTGCTCGGCATCTTCATCGCCTACACCCTCAGTCCGGTGGTGCGCTGGCTGGAACGCTGGCACGTCAAGCGCGCGATCGGCGCCACCCTGGTCACGGTCGCGATCCTGGCCGGCATGGCGCTGACCGTCCAGCGCGTGCAGGGTGAGTTCTTCAACATCATCGACGAGCTGCCCGCGCTCACGCACAAGGTCACCAAGCTGATCATGGAAGCGTCCGACGGCCAGCCCTCGACCATCCAGCAGGTGCAGGCGGCGGCCGCCGAGATCGAGCAGGCCGCAGCCAACGCCGGTTCGGACGCGCGCCGCGCGATCCAGCGCAAACCGGTGCCGGCCAGCACGCCCGGCGCCAGCAACTTCCGTGTGATGGACTGGCTCCTCGCCGGTTCGGTCGGCCTGGCCAGCTTCATCTCCCAGGCGACCATGGTGATCTTCCTGGTGTTCTTCCTGCTATTGGCGGGCGACACCTTCAAGCGCAAGCTGGTCAAGCTGACCGGTCCTTCGCTGACGCGCAAGAAGGTCACCGTGCACATCCTCGAGGACATCAACACCTCGATCCAGAACTACATGTTCATGCTGCTCGTGACCAACGGGCTGCTGGCCCTGCTGATGTGGGGTGCGCTGCGCATGATCGGCCTCGAGAACGCCGGCGCCTGGGCGATCTTCGCCGGGGTGGCGCACATCATGCCTTACTTCGGCCCGCTCCTGATCACCTCGGCCACCGGCCTGGTCGCCTTCCTGCAATTCGAATCGCTGCGCATGGTGATCCTGGTGGCCGGCGCTTCGCTGGCGATCGCGACCCTGGTCGGCATGGTCGTTACGACCTGGATGACCGGCAAGATCGCGAAGATGAATCCGGCCGCCGTGTTCGTCAGTCTGCTGTTCTGGGGCTGGCTGTGGGGCATGTGGGGCCTGCTGCTCGGCGTGCCGATGGTGGTGGTGGTGAAGGTGGTCGCCGAGCGGGTGGAGGGGATGGAGGTCGTGGCCGAGCTGCTGGGCGAGTAGGCGCCTCAGGAAGCCCGGCGCGGGCTTCGAGAGGCGCTGCCGGTGCAGCCCGGCCGGCGGTTCTCAGGCATTGTTACCGACAGCCACGCCCAGCCTGCGGTCGGGCGCCCCGGCGCCGCGGCGGTCGCGCCTGCCGGCAGTGCGGCGGTCGCGGATCCGGCGGTCCGGCTTCCCGTTCGGCAGCTTGCCCAGCGGGGACACCGATGCCGCGGTGATTTCCTGTTTCCTCAGGCTGCCCAGCTGGATCGCGTACTGGCGTGCGAATTCGGCACCGAAGAAGAAGATCAGCGCCGAGTAGTAGACCCACAGCAGCAGGGCGATCAGCGAACCGGCCGCGCCGAAGCTGTTGGTGGTGCCGCTATTGCCGATGTAGAGGCCGATCGCGAATTTCCCCAGGGTCCACATCAACGCGGTGCCGAGCGCGCCGATGGTCACGTCGTGCCAGGACAGCTTGATGCGTGGCAGCAGCTTGTAAATCGCGCCGAACATGGTGGCGATCACCAGGAAGCTGAAGCCCGAGGCCACCCAGCCGAGGATGACGGTGGCGTCATGCCACATGCCGCCGATGTAATTTTCCAGGACGTTCAGGGCGGCCGACACGACGAGCGAGGTCATCAGCAGCAAGCCCAGGGTCAGGATCACACCGAAAGACAGCAGGCGGGTCCTGATCGTGACCCACCAGCCGGCGTCTTTGGGCGGCGGTGCGTCCCAGATCTCGTCCAGGCTGTCCTTCAGTTCGGAAAAGGCCGACGTCGCGCCGACCACCAGCAGCACCGAGGCGACGATGGTGGCAAACACGCCGCTGTCCTTGTTGCGGGCGCCGGCCACGATCGACTGGATGGTTTCCGCGCCCTGCGCGCCGAGCAGCCCGCGCAACTGGCCCATCAGCTGGCCCTGCGCCGCCTCGGTACCATAGAAGAAGCCGGCGACGGCGATCACCAGCACCAGGATGGGGGCGAGCGAGAACAGGGAGTAGTAGGCCAGGGCCGCGGCCTTGCTTGCAGCGCGGTGGTCCACCCATTCGCTGACGGAACAGCGCATCACGTGGACGAGTTTGCCGAATTCCGGCAACCGTTTTCTTACATCCATATCGCTTCCTCCAAATAAAGAACGCGCCCGGAGGCGCGTCGTTGGCCAACATGGGCCTACGCCCTGTGGCAAGACCATGCGGGAGCGCTCGGCGTTCCCGCATGACCTCTAGTGCTGCATTACTGCACGCGGCGTTCGATGGTGATCTGCTCCACTTCGACGCGACGGTTCGGTGCCAGGCACTCGATCAGCTCGGACTTCTTCTTCTGGTTGCAGTCGGTGACGACCGGGTTCTGCTCGCCTTTGCCGGTGGCGTTCAGGCGGCTACCGTCGACGCCCTTGCTGACCAGGTATTCCTTGACCGCGTTGGCGCGGCGCTCCGACAGCTTCTGGTTGTACTTGGTCGAGCCCAGGCGGTCGGTGTAGCCGGTGATGTCGACGTTGGTGATCGACGGGTCGGCTTGCAGGGCGGCAGCGATGTCGTCCAGCTTCGGTGCCGGCAGGATCACGGTTGCTTTATCGAACTCGAAAGTCTTGCTGGCGTCCAGGGTGACTTTCTCGAAGCGTGCCGGCGGCGGCGGCGGAGCAACCGGAGCCGGTGCCGGAGCCGGAGCTTCGGCGACAGGTGCCGGCGCCGGAGCCGGGGCAACGTACGGTGCCGGCGGCGGGTTGAAGGCGTAGGCCAGGCTGACGCCGACGTACTTGGTCAGCGCCTTGCTGAAGCCGAACTCGTCGTCCTTGCGCAGGTTGCTCTTGACTGCCTTGGCATCGACCTGCAGCGACCAGCGGTCGTTCAGGCTGGCCTGGAAGCCCAGGCCGGCGGTGTAGAACGGCGACCAGCCGGAGACCTTGTAGCCCGGACGCTGGATGCGATCGCGCTCGCCGCCGACGCCGACCAGCAGGAACGGACGGAACTGCTTACGCGACAGCATCAGCAGGGCATCGACGCCGACCAGGGTCTGGCGGTATTTGGTCAGATCATTGTCGGCACGCGCTTCGGTGGCGCCGATCTGGATGTCCCACAGCGGGTGCACCGGCTTACCGAACTTCAACCCGCCGCCCCAGTCCTTGTCGCCGACGCCGAAATCGTGGTCGGGCTTGATGCCAACGACGGTCGGCGCCACATACCACGACGGATTGATGATTTCTTCTTGAGCCAGCGTGGCGCCAGCCGAGCAGAGCAGGGCGGCAGCAAGAGCGATCTTCTTCATATTATTCACAGGTAACTCCCATAGGTTGTAAAGGTACAGACATCGCGTGCCTAGCAGTGATGTTGTGGTCAAGAATACAAGCCCGGCTTTGCAAGGGTCCGTGCGGTACCGCACCTAGGCCACGGTGTTTGTGACAATTACGCAACGCGACAGTTCCTCTTTTTACCTGCTCATCAGTGAAACGTGGTTTAAGATGCCTCATCGTCGCGCTACGTCGGCTATTTATTTCCCATCGGGAAGATTGGCAAAGCGAGAACGTTTCTAAAATGAATTGTTTCTAATTGTAATAATTTCCGGATCGACAAGTCACGATCCCTTTATGTCCAGCAGGAATCCACCGTTATTTATGGCTTTGTTGTCACCTCTGCCATAAAAACCGCCGGTTTTCCCCATTTTTCGCAATCGAGCGGCTGTGTTGTGTCAATACGCTGCCGGAAAAATAACTTTGAGAAATTTTCGGCAATGTTGGCTGGCGCACAGAACTCCGGGTCTGACGCAGGCAATCTTGTATTCAGTTAAGCGGAACCGGCAAGTTGTCTCAAGGTCATAGAGATAGACGTCGGTCCGGGCCATACAGAACACAGTCTCATTACATGGAGTAAACCAACATGCATGCAGCGACTCACTACAATGCGGTACAGGGCGACACCGGAGCAGTCCACACTTCCAGCAACTCTGCACTGATTGAACGTGTCCCGCCGCAACCGACCGAGCGCGCCCCGATCTCGCTGGCGCCGATCGAGCGTGTGCGGTCGACTTCGGCAACCCAGCGCCGCATCGAGAACATGCAAAAGCTGATCGGCGAGCTGCAGACGCATGAAATGCTGGCAGACGAGATCGCCTGGTTCCTGAAGTTCTCGCCGTCGGGCGCCCGCAAGTACATCCGCGACCTGCGCGAAGCCGGCGTGATCGAACTGGCACGCTATATCGAAGGCACCGCCACCTACCTGGGCAAGGCTGTGTACCGCATTTCGCCGGATCCCGAGCGCGTCAAGGCCTTCCTGGCCGCGATCTGCCAGCCGAAGCGCGAAGGCGCCGCCCCGCGCAAGGAGCGTCCGGGCCTGCGCGAGCAGAGCATGGCCGGCACCGGCCGCCACTTCCACATCCTGGCCGACGACACCCACTACGCGATCCGCGTGAACCGCAGCCCGGTCACCCGCGATCCGCTGGTCGCCGCCCTGTTCGGCCCGGCGCCGAGCCAGGTCGCCAAATAATTGCAGGGCCCGACCGGGCCTCGCTCCCGAATCTGCCCTGAACCTCAGCGCGGCTGCCATCGGTAGTCGAAAAGCGTGGAAACGGCATGATGGACGCCACCGCCTCCGGGCGGTGGCTTTTTATTTACTGCTCACTTTTTAATTGAAAAGCAGATAAGGATTCCCATATGCGGCGGGAAGCGGCGCGACGCCGCCCGCCAATGAGAGGAGATCCCATGTTACCGAGTCCAGAATCCCTGGAAGGCAAGCCCGTTCCCCAGGTCACGTTCAAGGCGCGTCCCGGCGACCAGTGGCGCGACATCACCACCGATGAACTGTTCAAGGGCAAGACCGTGGTCGTGTTCGCCCTGCCGGGCGCCTACACGCCCACCTGTTCCTCCGCCCACCTGCCGCGCTATAACGAACTGGCGCCGGTGTTGCGCGAGAATGGCGTCGACGACGTGGTCTGCATCACCGTCAACGACCCCTTCGTCGTCAACGAATGGCAGCGCAGCCAGGAAGCGGACAATATCACCATGATCCCCGACGGCAACGGCGACTTCAGCGAAGGCATGGGCCTGCTCGTGGACAAGCGCGAGCTCGGCTTCGGCAAGCGTTCCTGGCGCTATTCGATGCTGGTGAAGGACGGCATCGTCGACAAGATCTTCATCGAGCCGGACAAGGAGGGCGATCCGTTCGAGGTCTCGGATGCGGACACCATGCTCCGCCACATCAACCCGGACGCGAAACCGCAGGAGCCGGTGGTGATGTTCTCCAAGCCCGGTTGCCCCTTCTGCGCGCGCGCCAAGGCGGTGCTGAAGGCGCGCGGGATCGCCTTCACGGATATCTCCCAGGACCAGAAAATCAACACCAGCGTGCTGCGCGCCGTCTCCGGCGAGATGACCTGGCCGCAGGTCTTCATCGGCGGCAAGCGTATCGGCGGCGCCGACGCGGTCGATGCCTATTTCGCCCCGGCCCAGGGGAGCGCCGACAGCCCGGCGGCAGCCTGATGGACACCGGTGCCACGCTCGTCTGTACCGCCATCGCAGCCGGGCTGCTGCTGGCCTGGGGCCTGCCGCGCTGGCGCCTGCGCCAGGCGCTGGCCCGTCCATTGAGCAATACCCAGCTCGCCATCGTCGAGCGCAACGTGGTGCAGTACCGCGGCATGGCCGTGCCGCTGCGCGAACAGTTGCAGGGCCTGGTCAAGCGCTTCCTGCACGAGAAGACCTTCGTCGGCTGCGCCGGGCTCGAGGTGACCGAGGAGATGCGGGTGACGATCGCGGCCCAGGCCTGCCTGCTGTTGCTGAACCGTACGACCGAGGTCTATCCCGGCCTGCACGCGGTACTGGTGTACCCGGGTGCCTTCCTGGTGCCGCGCAAGCAGGTCGACCCCGGCGGCGTGGTCACCGAGACGCGCCAGGACCTGCTCGGCGAATCCTGGGGCGACGGCCGCGTGATCCTGTCCTGGGACCACGTGCGGCGCGCCGGCCACGATCCGGAAGGGGCGCAGAACGTGGTCCTGCACGAGTTCGCGCACCAGCTCGACAGCGAATCCGGCAGCACCAACGGCGCGCCCCTGCTGGGCAGCGCCGAACGCTACCGGCGCTGGTCCGAGACCCTGGCGCGCGACTTCGAACTGCTGCGCCGCGAAACCTACTGGGGCCAGCGCGACGTGCTCGATCCCTACGGCGCCAGCAGCCCGGCCGAATTCTTCGCCGTCGCCACCGAAAGCTTCTTCGAGCAGCCGCATGCGCTGGCGGCGCGCCATCCGGAACTGTATGCCGAGTTCCAGCGCTATTTCCGTGTCGATCCGCGCGACTGGTTCCCGTTGCCGCAGTGGCAGGAACCGGAGCCGCACGGCCTGGTCTACGGACAGTGGCAGTAGCGGGGCCCCTGAGCTGCGTGCGTTTGCGTACAGAGCCAATGGCGCGGCGCGCGCATGCTCTGCAGTATCTGCCGTACTGACGAATCCAGGAGGAATTCTCATGTCCATGATCATTGCAGGGCACTTCCAGTTGCAGGAGGAGGTCGAGCGGGCCCGCCGCGCACTTCTCGACGCCGGCTTCGCGGGCGAACGCATCAGCGGTTTCTATCTCAGCCAGCCCGGCCAGCACGACCAGACCGCCATCGGCGGCGACCACATCCACTCGCCGGGTGCCAAGGAAACGCCGGAGGGCGTGGCGCAAGGCGCCGCCGGCGGGGCCGCTGTCGGCGTCGTGGCAGGCGCCGCGACCTCGCCGATCACCGGTCCGCTCGGTCCCGTGGTCGGTGGCCTGGTCGGCGCCCACGTCGGCTCGCTGTTCAGCTTCTCGAAGATGAAGGACGCCGGCGAGAAGGAAGAGGGTGGCCGTGCGCCGGTCGAGAACCGTCACGCCGGCATGCTGGTCGCGGTCGCCTTCGACGACAGCGGCCTGGAAGCCAAGGCGGTGGACGTGCTGCGCGGCCTCGGCGCCACCCAGATCGAGCGCGCCAGGGGCAATATCGTCGACGGCGACTGGGCCGATTTCGATCCGGGCAGCGCCCCCGACATCATTCGCTGAAGCGCTTCATGCAAGCGGGCTGAGGGGTAAGTCCGTTTGCGCTTTGTCAAAGCTGGGCACGATGGTGCTCTTAGACTCGGTATTTCCCGCGCACCCGGCGCGGCCCTACCGACGACAGGACGGCAAGCATGCACGACGACAAAGCAAAGACCAGGGTGGCTTTGGTCACCGGTGGAATGGGTGGACTGGGCACGGCAATCTGCCGGCGCCTGCACGATGAGGGATTCCGGGTAGCGACCACCTATTCGCCGGGCAACCCGACGCCGGAAGCCTGGCTGTCCGCCCAGCGCGACGACGGCTACCGCTTCAAGGCGTACAAGGTCGACGTCACCGACTATGGCGACTGCGAATGGATGATGCAGAAGCTGCTGGCCGAGATGGGGCGTCTGGATGTGCTCGTCAACAACGCCGGCATCACGCGCGACCGCAGCCTGCGCAAGATGAGCCTGAACGACTGGCAAGCCGTGCTGCGGGCCGACCTCGACAGCGTCTTCAACCTGAGCAAGCAGGCGATCGAGCCGATGATGGCGCGGCGCTGGGGCCGGGTGGTGAATATTTCTTCGGTCAACGGCCAGCAGGGCGCCTTCGGCCAGGCCAACTACGCGGCCGCCAAGGCCGGCATGCACGGCTTCACCAAGGCGCTGGCGCTGGAAATGGCGCGCCACGGCGTCACCGTCAACACGGTCTCGCCCGGCTACCTGCGCACGCGGATGGTCGAGGCGGTTCCGGCCGAGGTGATGAAGGAACGCATCCTGCCGCAGATCCCGATGGGCCGCCTCGGCGAGCCGGACGAGGTGGCGGGCCTGGTGGCCTATCTGGTGTCGGAGGAGGCGGCGTTCATGACCGGGACCAATCTGGCCATTAACGGCGGCCAGCACATGTACTGAACCCGGCCGGTCTCAGGCGCGCTCTGATTAATGTCGCTCGGCGCGCGTCTGGCAGGCTATGCAGAGGCGCGCTTCAGGTCTTGCCAGCAAACGCTTGGCCCCGATCGGCTGGCCGCAGACCTCGCACAGGCCGTAGCTGTCGTCCTCGAACTTGGCCAGCGCGTGGCGCAGCACCTGCATCTCGGCCGCGTGGTGGCCGGCGGCTTCGCGCGAGAGGTCGTTCAGCAGGCGCGCGGTGGCGCGGTCGAGCGGCGAGCTTTCCACTTCGGAGACCGGCAGTTCGCCCTCGGCGGCAGCGGGCGCCGCCATGCTTTCCAGCGCCTGCAGGCGCTGTTCCAGCATCGTTTTCAGGAGGGCCAGCTGCTCGCGGTCCGGTGTTTCGCCGGACTGGACGGTTGGATTGACGCTCATGGGACGGTCTCCCGAAAAAAGCTCGCCTGCGGGAGACCAGTGTAGCGCAAAGCTGCGGCGCGCTGTCAGGCCGGCGGCGCCTCGTGCACGGCCACCACGTCGAGCTGGGTCTTGAGCTGGTCGACGGCGGCCAGGATGGGCAGGACCTGTCCGGTCGCCGCGGCAGCGGCCAAGCCCAGCAGGCGTGCGACCAGGGTGATGCCGTCGCCGATGCGGGTGATCTTCTTGATCTTGTCGGCGGCGTCGGCGGTCAGCGCCACCAGGTGCGCCTGCGACTGGCCCAGCGGGGCGACCACGCAGGCGGCGGCATCGGCGTACAGGCGGTTGGCGCGCTGGCGCAGCTCGATCTCGGCGTCGAGCAGGGCGCGCGCCACCGATTGTTCGGACTCCGGCACCTCGCCATGGTGCTGCTCCTGGGCGCGGCGGATGTCGCGCATCACCCGCTCATGGATGCTGTCGGCGCAGGCGGACAGGCGGTCGGCCAGTTCCTCGACCTGCCTGGCGGTGGACAGGGCCTGTGCGGGCGTCTGCGGGACGGTTTTTTCGTTTGCCATGCGGCCTCCTCGGGTTTATTCGGACATTGCGTCGCGCAAGGCGCGCAAGTCGCGTCCATAGGCGGCGAGCATCTTGCGTGTTTCGTCCGCCGTGAGCTTGTTCAGGTTTTCCCGCATCTTCTGGTGCCCCAGCGCCACCGTGGTCAGGCCCTGCAGGGCCAGGTCGTAGCGTTTGTCGATCAGCTTGTATTCGGTCGACTTGCTCAGGTAGTGCACCTTGGCCAGGGTCACCAGCATGCGGTCCGAGTTCTTGGTCGAGAACGGGATCTCGACATCGAAGATGCCGAGGATGGTCTTCTTCTCGTTCTCGTTGGTCTTGGCATACAGGCGGGTGAGGGCGATCATCGCCTCCAGCAGCACCTGCACGTCGGCATCGCCGTCGCGCACCATGGTCTCGACACTGCGGCCCTGGTAGCCGGAGGCGATCACCCGCGTCAGCAGGCGCGTCAAACCGGTATAGGCGGCGACGTGGCGCTGCTGCAGACCGGATTCGCTGTTCGCCTTCAGGCCGTTGCCGAGGTCGTCGAGCTGGGCGGAGAGGTCGTAGCGCGTTTCGCCGGCCAGCAGGCTCAGGGTCTGCATATAGAGCACCAGGCTCTTCTGAATGCTGAGGAAGTCGTCGTAGACCGCCTTGCGGCGCGCATCGTTTTCCTTGGCGATACGGTCGGCGGCCGGCGACAGATAGGGCTGTTCACGTTCGTAGGTGTCGCGGTAGCGCTTCGACAGCTCGGCATAGCCGCCGAGCTTTGCCGAGGCATCGGCGAATTCCCGCACTTCGGCCAGGCTGACCGGGCCGCCGCCTGTCGTCGCGCAGCTGGCCAGCAGCAATGCTGCGGCGAGGACAAGCAGGAAACGCTGAGCTATCGATCTGATGTCCATGGGTTCCTTTCTTGCCGGCAAAAGGCCGAGCCCGAAAAGTCCCATTCTTTCAAAGTTGCCCAGCGGCTAGCTTGCCGCCGATCAAGTCAAGCAATAAAAGCGTCGCGCCAGGCCAGGCCCGCGACAGTCTCGCCTTGCGGGATGTATTCGCAGCCGACCCAGCCGTCGTAGCCGAGTTCGTCGAGCAGCTTGAACAGGAAGGGGAAGTTGATCTCGCCGGTGCCGGGTTCGTGGCGGCCGGGCACGTCGGCCAGCTGGATGTGACGGATGATAGCCATCCGCTCGCGCAGGGTCAGGGCGAGCTCGCCCTCCATCCGCTGCATATGGTAGATGTCGTACTGCAGGAACAGGTTGTCCATGCCGCATTCGGCGATGATGCCTGCCGCCTGGCTGCTGTGCGTCAGGAAATAGCCGGGGATGTCGCGATCGTTGATCGGCTCGATCAGGACCTCGATGCCGTGCCTGGCCGCAGCCTCGGCCGCGAAGCGCAGGTTGGTGACGAAAGTCGCATGCGCGCGCTCCGGCGCCACGTTCGGCGGCAGCTTGCCGGCCATGCAGTGCAGGCGCGGCACGCCGAGCTCGACCGCATAGTCGAGGCCCAGCTCGACGCTGTCCTGGAATTCCTGCATGCGGCGCGGATCGCAGGCGAAGCCGCGCTCGCCTGCCGCCCAGTCGCCGGCCGGAAAATTGTGCAATGCCAGCTGCAGCTTGTAGCGCTGCAGCCGGCCCAGGATCTGCTCCGGTTCGCAGGCGTAAGGAAACAGGAACTCGACCGCATCGAAGCCGGCCGTACGGGCCGCGGCGAAGCGTTCGAGGAAGCCGAGTTCATTGAACATCAGGCTCAGGTTGGCGGCAAATTTTGGCATGGACAAAATTGTAGCCGAAGTGGCAACCCGGCACAGGCGGCACGGCGCGGCCGCCTGTCGGATTCCGGCTCGTCAGTTTGTCGGCGACGGTGCGGCGTCATCGTCGCCGGCGGGCGGGCTGGCATCGGCCAGCCTGGCCATCGGCGTGAACAGCCAGGCTGCCAGCGCCGCCAGGCTCAGGCCCAGTCCGGCGCCGGTGAACAGGGTCGCCAGGGTGACGTGGCTGGCCAGCCAGCCGGCCGCGGCCGCGGTTAAAGGCGTCAGGCCCATGAAGACGAACATGAAGATACTCATCATCCGTCCCAGCATCTGCGGCGCCACGCGTTGCTGGATCCAGGTGAACACGGCCACCTGCACATAACCGCCCAGCACCCCGATCGCAGCGAGGATCAGCATGCCCTGCCAGCTGCTGGTGATCATACCCAGCGGCATCAGGAGGGCGCCGACCAGGCCGTCGATCGCCAGCAGTGTGAGCCCGAGCGTGCCCAGGCGGCGCCCGCCGGCGATGCCGGACAGGGCCATGCCGGCCAGCGAACCGGCGCCGTTCGCCGCCATCAGCAGGCCGAGCGCGGCAGCGCCGTGCAGGCGTTCGCTGGCCAGCAGCGGCAGCGCCACCTGCATCACGCCGCCGGTCACGCAGGCGCACAATCCCCAGTACAGGAAGGCGGTGCGCAGGGTCAGGTCGCGCCACAGCGCGCCAAAGCCGGCACCGACCGCGCGCAGTACGGATTGCGCCGGCGTTTGTTGGTCCGCTTTTTCAGCCGGCGCCGGCGTGGCCAGCGGCCGCACCTTGGCCAAGGTCCAGGCCGACAGTGCAAAGCTGAAGGCATCGAAGGCGAAGGCCAGGCCCAGTCCGAACGCATGGCCGTCCTGCATGCCGGCGCGGCCGTCGCCGCCCAGCGCAAACAGCAGGCCGGCCAGCAGCGGTCCCACCAGCATCGTTACCTGGCGCACCGCCATCATCGTCGCATTCGCCGACGCCAGATGCTGCGGTGCCACCGCCTGCGGCAGGATCGAGGTGCCGGCCGGGATGCTGAAGGCCGAGGCCAGGCTGAGCACGACGGCGATGACGCTCACCAGCGGCAGGGTCGCCCGGCCGCTCAGCACCAGGGCCGCCAGCAGCGCCAGCAGGACCATGTTCGCGTACTTGGTCAGCATCAGCACGCGCTTGGGCGAATGGCGGTCGACCAGCGCGCCGCCGAACAGGATCAGCACCGCGCGCGGCACGCCGAGCAGCGCCACCATCATGCCGAGCGCGAGCGGATCGTGGGTCAGTTGCAGCACCAGCCAGGGCAGGGCGATCATGGTGAACTGGTCGCCGAGGGCGGAGATGACGCCGCCGCCCAGCAGCCAGGCAAAGTTGGGGTCCCGCAGCAATTTATTGTTATTCATGTCTCTTCCAGGAGGGGCGTGTCAGGTTCCGGCCAGCTGTGCCAGCAGGTTGGAGGTTGCCTCGAGTTGCGCGCGCGACGGCGCACCCAGTGCGGCACGGCTGATGTTGTCGACCACGGTCGTCGCGTTGGTGACCAGCTCGCTGCCGGCGGCGGTGATGATCGCGTAGCCGACGCGGGCATCGCGCGGATCGCTCTGGCGGTCGACCAGGCCGATCTTTTCCAGCGGCAGCAGCGAGCGGGTCACGCCGGAGGCGGTCAGCCCCAGCTTCTCGGCCAGGTCGACCCGGCGCAAACGCCCGCCCGGCGCGCGCTGCAGGTGCAGCAGCAATTGGTAGTCGGCAAAGCTGATGCCGTGGTGGCTGCCCAGCGAGCTGTCCAGGCGGCGCGAAAGAGTGGCCCAGGCGCGTCCCATGCGCAGGCAGAATTCGGTGGTCAGCGTGTTTTCCATGACGGTTCCTCAACAATTGAAATGTACTTGAGTAATCAAATATATGGAGAACAGCGACCCTTGGCAAGTACTTGAGTAATCAAGTATCAAAAACACGACAAAAATCAAACCGGGGTCAGACACCGAATTCTGGAAACATCCCGCAGGACATTTCCAAAAATCGGTGTCTGACCCCGGTTTGATGGATAACAAAAAGCCGCGCCACCCGTGCAGGTGGCGCGGCTTTTATGCAGCGCAGTCGAGGACGTTCAGCGATCAGCGATCGCCACCGCCGCTGCGTGCCGTGGCCGGACGCGGACCGCGGTTCTGGCCGCCGCGGCCACCGCCGCCGTTGCCACGGCCACCGCCGGCATTGTTGCCGCCGTTGCCGCCGCCATTGCCACGGCCGCCGCCGCCATTGCCGCCGTTACGCGGGGCGCCGCCCGCCGGGGCAGCACTGCGGCCTGCCGCTGCGCCGCCGTTGCGCGGGGCGCCGCCAGGACGGCCGCCACCCGGACGGCCACCGCGGTTGCCGTGGCCAGGCGCGCCGCTGCGCAGCTGGATCGGCTGCGGCTTGGCGGTCGGGTCCGGCTCGAAGCCAGGGATCACTTCGCGCGGCAGAGTCTGCTTGATCAGCTTCTCGATGTCTTTCAGCATCTGGTGCTCGTCGACGCAGACCAGGGACACCGCTTCGCCAGTGGCGCCGGCGCGGCCGGTACGGCCGATCCGGTGCACATAGTCTTCCGGCACGTTCGGCAGGTCGTAGTTGACCACGTGCGGCAATTGGTCGATGTCGATACCGCGCGCGGCGATGTCGGTCGCGACCAGGGCGGTCAGGCTGCCGTCCTTGAATTCGGCCAGCGCCTTGGTGCGGGCCGACTGGCTCTTGTTGCCGTGGATTGCCATCGCGCCGATGCCATCGCGGCCGAGCTGTTCGACCAGCTTGTTCGCGCCGTGCTTGGTGCGGGTGAACACCAGCACCTGCTTCCAGTTGTTGGTCCGGATCAGGTGCGACAGCATCGGGTGCTTCTTGTCGCGGTCGACCGGGTGGATGGTCTGGGAGATCACCTCGACGGTCGAGTTGCGGCGCGCGACTTCGATCGACGCCGGGTTGTTCAGCAGCTTGTCGGCCAGGGCCTTGATCTCGTCCGAGAAGGTGGCCGAGAACAGCAGGTTCTGGCGCTTCGGCGGCAGCACGGCCAGCACCTTCTTGATGTCGTGGATGAAGCCCATATCGAGCATGCGGTCGGCTTCGTCCAGCACCAGGATCTCGATCTTGTCGAGTTTGATGGTGCCCTGGCCGACGTGGTCGAGCAGGCGGCCAGGGGTGGCGACCAGGATGTCGACGCCATTCGCCAGCAGTTTGATCTGCGGGTGGATGCCGACGCCGCCGAAGATCACGGCCGAGTTCAGGTTGGTGTACTTGGCGTAGGTGCGGATGTTTTCCTCGACCTGGGCAGCCAGCTCGCGGGTCGGGGCCAGCACCAGCGCACGAATCGAACGCTTCGCCGTTTTGTTGGTCAGCGCCGCGCCCACCTTGTCGGTCGACAGGCGGTGCAGCACGGGCAGGGTAAAGCCGGCGGTCTTGCCGGTGCCGGTCTGGGCGCCGGCCAGCAGGTCGCCGCCGCCGAGCACGGCCGGGATGGCCTGGGCCTGGATCGGGGTCGGAGCGGTATAGCCCGCTTCGGTTACGGCACGTACGATGGCGTCGGTCAGACCGAGAGTAGTGAATGACATAGTTTTTCTGTAGGGACCGGCGCGTCGCCTTCGAGAATGTCGAAGACGCCAGTCAAGCCGATCGGATTACACAAGGCAGGGCGGCCGGTACTGGTGCCGGTACGCCGTGTCGCAGCCATCAACACAAAGGTTAAGAGCTACGTAAATTATAATTCAAAATGTTTCGCTAGAGAAATTTGGCGCAGCCGTCGGGCTGATGGGGCAGGGAGACGCGGCGCGGTGCAACGACGGTGCAGGGCGCCGGAAGCAGACAGGTATTTTACGCGAAAGCGATCGAGCGTGCTGCACGCGCACCGCCAGCGTCCCGGGGGCTTGCCGCCCCCTCCATCACTCAGGCGAACGGCTTCAGAACGGCGACCATGCCGGCGAAGACCTTCGGGCCGGCGGCGATCACGTCGCCCTTGTTCAGGTATTCGGATTCACCGCTGAATTCGCCGACGATGCCGCCGGCTTCCGTCACCAGCAGCGAGCCGGCGGCGATGTCCCAGATCTTCAGGCCCTTCTCGAAGAAGCCGTCGACGCGGCCGGCGGCCACGTTGGCCAGTTCCAGCGCTGCCGAACCGCTCGAGCGCACGCCGTGGCAGCGCGCCGCCACCACTTCGTACATGCGCAGGTATTCGGCCAGGTCGCGCGGCTCGGTGCCGTGGCCGGAGCCGATCAGCGCCTTGTTGATGCGGTCCGGGTTGCGCACGCGGATACGCTTCTCGTTCAGGTAGGCGCCGGCGCCCTTGGTGGCGGTGAACAGGTCGTTGCGGACCGGATCGTAGATCACGGCCTGGGTGATCACGCCGCGCTGCTGCAGCGCGATCGAGACGCAGTAGTTCGGGTAGCCGTGCAGGAAGTTGGTAGTGCCGTCGATCGGATCGATGATCCAGACGTATTCGCTATCGTCGTTCAGGTTGGCCGTCGGGCCGGATTCTTCGCCCAGGATCGCGTGGTCGGGGTAAGCCTTCAGCAGGGTCTCGACGATGGCCTGTTCCGCTGCCTGGTCGATGTCGGTGACGAAGTTGTTATGGCTTTTTTCGCTGACGGTGATACGGTCGAGATCGAACGAAGCGCGGTTGATGACCGTGGCGGCGCGGCGGGCGGCCTTGATGGCCGTATTGAGCATTGGGTGCATGAGGGTTTCCTGATGAATGCTGACGCCCACGCGTCGCAGTGGAAACATGCGTGCCGTGAACGATCAAATAGCGATGAGAATGACAAAGAGCAAAGCGGTGCCGAAACCGTTAAAATCGCGGCCGGATACAAGATCCAGCTGCATTTCAACCGCTCGTCACCGCGCGATGGCGCTATTTTACAATGAACCCGACCGAAACTGACATATCTCTTTTCAAACGGCTACGCTTTGTGCTAGTGGAAACCAGCCGCGCAGGCAATGTCGGCTCGGTCGCGCGGGCGATGAAGACCATGGGTTTTTCCGAGCTGGTGCTGGTGACGCCGCGCTGCGAACAGCCGCTGACGGACCCGGAGGCGGTGGCCTTTGCCAGCGGCGCCATCGACGTGCTGGAAAACGCGCGCATCGTCGGCAGCGTCGCCGAAGCTTTGGAAGGCTGTAATTTTGCCGCCGCGGTGTCGGCCCGTCTGCGCGAGTTCTCGCCGCCGGTGTGGACGCCGCGCGCCTTTTCCGCCCATGTCGCCGACAAGGCGGATCTGCGCCCGGCCCTGATCCTCGGCAACGAGCGCGTCGGGCTGCCGAACGACATTGTCGCCGGCTGCAATGTCCTTATCAATATTCCGGCGAACCCCTCGTATTCCTCGCTGAATCTGTCGCAGGCGGCCCAGGTGCTGGCCTACGAATGCCGGCTCGCGGCGGAAGGGGACGCGTCGCAGCGCGACAGGACCCAGACCGGCGTCGGCTTCCATGGCGAGGCCGCCAGCATGGCCCAGATCGAGGGCATGTACGCCCACCTCGAAGAAGCGCTGGTGGCGATCGGCTTCCTGAACGCCGACAACCCCAAAAAGCTGATGCCGCGCCTGAAACGCCTGTTCGCCCGCACCCAGCTCGAAACCGAGGAAGTCAACATCCTGCGCGGCATCGCCCGCCAAATGATGCGTTCCAAAGAATAATTTCCAAAAACCGGGGTCAGACCCCGAATTTTGGAAAGAGCCTCGCGGCAAGCTAGACGCGGCGCTCTAGTTTTGCGCGTTTTCCCCACGAATCTTTCGCTTACACTAGATAAAAAAGAAAGATAAGGGTTCGATATGGAGACAAGCCGCAGATCCTTCCTGAAGGCGGGCGCCCTGGCGGCGCTCGTGCTTGCCGCCGGCGGCGGCATTTACCGCGCCACGCATCCGCCTGCGCCCAAGGGCTTCGTGCTCGACGGCGAGGCGCGCGACGCCATGCACGCGATCGTGCCGGCGATCCTGGCCGGGGTGCTGCCGACCGAGGCTCAAGCGCGCCAACAGGCGATCGGGTCCGTCACGGAGCGCCTGCACCAGACCATCCTCGGCCTGCCGCTGGCCACCCAGCAGGAAGTGCAGGATTTGTTCGGCCTGCTGGCGCTGGGCCCGGCGCGCCGCCTGCTGACCGGCATCCCGCACGGCTGGACCGAAGCCACCGACGCCGAGGTCACCAACTGGCTGCAGGACTGGCGCACCCACCGCCTCGCGCTGCTGCGCACCGCCTACCAGGCCCTGCACGACCTGGTGCTCGGCAGCTGGTACAGCGATGCCGCCAACTGGGCGGCGATCGGCTATCCCGGACCGCTGAAGGAACTCGCTTGAGGAGCTGGCATGAGTAACATCAAGATCATCCCCGATCCGGTCGCGGCCGGCCTGGCGCGCGGCTGGAAGGTCATCGACGGCGCCCGCCTCGATGCCGACCGCGCGCTCGACGCCGACGTCATCGTCATCGGCAGCGGCGCCGGCGGCGGCGTCAGCGCCGAGATCCTGGCCCTGAGCGGCCTGTCGGTCATCATCGTCGAGGAAGGCTCGCTGCAGTCCTCGCGCGACTTCCGCATGCGCGAAGAGGAAGCCTATCCGACGCTGTACCAGGAGTCGGCCGCGCGCAAGACCAAGGACAAGGCGATCACCATCCTGCAGGGGCGCACCGTCGGCGGCTCGACCACGGTCAACTGGACCTCGAGCTTCCGCACTCCGCCCGACACCCTGAAATTCTGGCAGCAGCGCCATGGCCTGGACAGCTACAGCGAAGCGGCGCTCAAGCCCTGGTTCGAACTGATGGAAGCGCGCCTGCACGTCGGAGACTGGCAGGCGCCGCCCAACGAAAACAACGACCTGCTGCGGCGCGGTGCGGAAAAGCTGGGCATCCCGACCGGCTTCATCCGCCGCAACGTCAACGGCTGCTGGAACCTCGGCTATTGCGGCATGGGCTGCCCGACCAATGCCAAGCAGTCGATGCTGGTATCGACGATCCCCTCGGCGCTCGAGCATGGCGCCACGCTGGTGACGCGCGCCCGCGCCGAGCGTTTCCTGATCCATGGCGAACGGATCGCGGGACTCGAATGCAGCGCGCTCGACGCCGCCGGCCTGCAGCCGACCGGCCGCCGCCTACGCCTGCGCGCGAAGCACTATGTGCTGGCCGGCGGCGCGATCAATTCGCCGGCGCTGCTGCTGCGTTCGAAGGCGCCCGATCCCAACCGCCTGCTCGGCAAGCGCACCTTCCTGCACCCGACCCTGGTGTCGGCGGCGCTGTTCCCGCAGCGCGTCGAAGGCTATGCCGGCGCGCCGCAGACCGTCTACTCGGACCACTTCCTGCACACCCAGGCGATCGACGGCCCGCTCGGCTACAAGCTGGAAGCGCCGCCGCTGCACCCGGTGCTGCTGGCGACCACCATGACCGGCTTCGGCGCCAGCCACGCCGGGATGATGCGCCAGTTCCCGCACCTGCAGGGCACGCTGGCGCTGCTGCGCGACGGCTTCCACCCCGAATCGCAGGGCGGCAGCGTGCAGCTGGCAGCCGGCGGCGCGCCGGTGCTCGACTATCCGCTGAACGAGCCGCTGTGGGACGGCGCGCGCCGCGCCTTGCTCACCATGGCCGAGATCCAGTTCGCGGCCGGCGCCACGGCGGTGCAGGTGGCGCACGAGACCGCGCCGCGCTACGCGTCGTGGAAAGAGGCGCAGCAGGGCATCGCCGCGCTGCCTTACCGCCCGCACCTGACCAAGGTCGCCTCGGCCCACGTGATGGGCGGCTGCATGATGGCAGGGGCCCCGCGCGCCGGCGTGACCGGCCCGGATGGGCGCTACCACGGCCTGGCGAACCTCTCGGTGCATGACGGCTCGCTGTTCCCGACCTCGATCGGCGCCAATCCGCAGCTGTCGATCTACGGCATCACGGCACGCCTGGCCAGCGAACTGGCGCAGTCCCTGACCGGCCGTCCGGCCGCGCGTCCGGTGGCGGCCCCGGCGCCGGCCGCGGGAGCGCCGGTGCAAGCCGCGTGAAGCCATGAAAAGCGCGCGCCGCCTGTTGCGCACGCTGCTGCTGGTGCAGCTGGGCGCGGCGGCGCTGATCGCCTGGGCGCTAACGGCGCGCGCCGGGATCGCGCCCTGGCAGGCGGCGCTGATCGGCCTCGCCTGCGTGGCGCTGGTGCGCCTGCTGATCAATATGAACAACTTCGCGATGGCCGGCTGGTTCGCCAGCGCCACCCCCAGCGCCTTCCGGCTCGGCCCCAAAGCCCGCCTGCGCCTGCTGGCCGAAGAGTTCAAGGCCAGCATGCTGGTGACCTCCTGGCAGGTGCCGCGCGCCTGCGCCGCCACGCGCATCCACCCGGACAGCAGGCATGTACCGGTGCTGCTCCTGCACGGCTACGGCTGCAACAGCGGCTACTGGACGCATCTGACGCCGCTGCTCGACGCGGCCCGCATCAGCCACGCCAGCGTCGACCTGGAGCCGGTCGCCGGCAGCATCGACGCCTATGTGCCGCTCGTCGAGCAGGCGGTGCAGGACCTGTGCGCCCGCACCGGCGCGCAAAAGATCGCGATCGTCGCCCACAGCATGGGCGGGCTGGTCGCGCGGGCCTGGATGCGCGACCACGGCACCCGGCGCGTCGTGCGCGTGCTCACGCTCGGCACGCCGCACCACGGCACCGCGCTGGCCCGTTTCGGCCTGGGACAGAACGCCTTCCAGATGCGCCCCGGCAGTCCCTGGCTGCAGGCGCTGGCGCAGGGGGAGGACGCCGCCACCCGCGCCCTCGTCACCTCGCTCTACACCCACCACGACAACATCGTCGCGCCGCAGGAATCGAGCCGCCTGCCCGGCGCGCGCAACCTCGAATTCGGCGGCATCGGCCACGTCGCCCTCGGCAGCAATCCGCGCGTGCTGGCGGCCGTGATGGAAGAGCTGGCGGCACTGGTTTCCTGATCGCCGCGGTGTTAAAGTCAATACAAACGACACCAACGGTCCCAGGGAGACAGGCCATGTCCGCGCGCATTCTCATCGTCGAAGACGATCTTCCCACCAGCGAGTTGATGGCGATGCTGCTGCGGGAAGCCGGGCACACGGTGGCCGGCGCCGACGATGGCGCCCGCGGCCTGCGCCTGGCGCTCGACAGCCGGCCCGACCTCGTGGTCTGCGACCTGCGCCTGCCCTCGCTGGATGGCTACGCGGTGGCGCGCGCACTGAAGGCCGATCCAGTCTGCGCGCGGATGCCGCTGGTGGCCGTCAGCGCGCTGGCCCTCGACGGCGACCGCGAGCGGGTACGCGCCGCCGGCTTCGACGGCTACCTGTGCAAGCCGATCGAGCCGGCCAGCTTCGTCGCCGAGGTCGAGGCCTTCCTGCCGGCGCCGGCGGCCGATGCAGCCGGCGCGGACGCGCCGTCCGGCCTGCCGACTCTGCTGGTGGTCGACGACGATGCCTTCATGCGCGACGTGCTGGTCGATGCCCTCGACAGCGAACCCTGGCGCATCCTCAGCGCCGGCTCCGGCGAGGAAGCGCTGGCCCTGCTGGAGCGCCACCCGGTCGATGTAGTGCTGTCCGACCAGTCCATGCCCGGCATGCAGGGCACCGACCTGATGGCCCGCGTGTGCCGCGCCTGGCCGCGCACCGTGCGCCTGATCCTGTCCGGCCTGTCCGGACCTTCCGAACTGGAGGCGATCGACCGTGCCTGCGCCGCCGGCCTGGTTGACCGCCACCTGGTCAAGCCCTGGGTCGCCGGTGCGCTGCGTGAGGACCTGCGCGCCGCCTTCGCCTTGCAGCGCGAACGCGCCGGCCGGCATTAGGCCGGACCCCGCCAATATGGCCGCGGCGCGGCGTCGGTGTTATCCTTGCGGGTGATTTCAACCATGCCGTCTTCCATGCAACAGAAAGCGCCCCGCCGGACCCGCGAACGGATTCTCGAACTGTCGCTCAGGCTGTTCAATGAATTTGGCGAGCCGAACATCACGACCACCGTGATCGCCGAAGAGATGAACATCTCTCCGGGGAATTTGTATTACCACTTCCGGAACAAGGACGACATCGTCAATTCGATCTTCGCCCAGTTCGAAGCCGAGATCGGGCGCATGCTGACCGTGCCGGCCGGGCGCCGCTCGAACCTGGAGGACGTCTGGCTCTACCTGCGCATGATGTTCGAACTGATCTGGCGCTACCGCTTTTTCTACCGCGACCTGAACGACCTGCTGTCGCGCAACCGCAAGCTGGAGCTGCACTTCAAGGCCATCCTGGCGCACAAGATCAAGGTCGCGCGCCAGCTCTGCGAAGACCTGCGTAGCGAAGGCTCGCTGGAAGCCGGCGAAGCCCAGATCGGCGCGATGGCCACCAACATGGTGGTGGTGGCGACCTACTGGCTGTCCTACGAATATGTGCGCAACCCGCGCAAGTACAGCGAGCAGCAGGCGATCGCCGATGCCCTCGCGCGCGGCTGCTACCAGGTGTTGTCGATGGTCGGCCCCTACCTGCGCGGCGAAACCCGGGAGCTGTTCCAGCGCCTGTCCGAAGACTACCTGAAGCAGTTGCCCCCCGAAGGAAAAGCATGAAAGCCATCGCTGTCTACTGCGGCGCCTCGCCCGGCGCCGATCCTCTGTACGCCGAGGCTGCGCGCGGCCTGGCCCGCGTGCTGGTCGAACACAATATCGGCCTGGTCTACGGCGGCGGCAAGGTCGGCCTGATGGGTGTGATCGCTGATGAAGTGCTGCGCCTTGGCGGCGAAGTCACCGGCGTGATCCCGCGCGCGCTGCTCGAGCGCGAAGTCGGCCACACCGGCCTGACGCGCCAGTTCGTGGTCAAGGACATGCACGAGCGCAAAGCCATGATGTCGAACCTGGCGGACGGTTTCATCGCCATGCCGGGCGGGATGGGTACGCTGGAAGAGCTGTTCGAGATGGTGACCTGGGCCCAGCTCGGCATCCACGCCAAGCCGATCGGCCTGCTGAACGCGAAAGGCTTCTACGATGGCCTGGCCAGCTTCGTCGGCCACATGGTGGAGCAGGGCTTCGTGCGCCCGGCCCATGCCGCGCTGCTGACGATGGACGCCGATCCGGACGCGCTGGTGGCGCGCCTGATGGCCACGCGCTGATTACGAAGTGACGACGCGGTCGCGTCCCGCCGACTTGGCCTGGTAGAGCGCCTTGTCGGCGCGATTGACGGTATTGGCCAGCGCCTCGGTGCCGCGGCGCGCGGTCAGGCCCGCCGAAAAGCTGATGCGGCGCTCCAGCGCGACGCCTTCCGGCTGCAGCTCCGCGACCCGTAGGCGGATGCGTTCGACCACTGCGTGTGCGGCGGCTTCGTCGGTGTCGGGCAGCATCAGCAGGAATTCCTCGCCGCCCCAGCGCGCCAGCACGTCGTCGGCCCGCAGTTCGGCGCGCGCGGCCTGCGCGAAGCTGCGCAGCACCTCGTCGCCGGCGGCGTGGCCGTGGCGGTCGTTGATCTGCTTGAAGAAGTCGATGTCGAGCAGGGCGATGCAGGTGTCGCGGCCCGGCATGCCGGCGCCGTGGCGCCGCTCTTCCTGGGCCAGCATCTCGTTCATGTGGCGCCGGTTCGACAGCGCCGTCAGTTCGTCCACCGTGGCCAGGGTGCGGATCGTGTCCAGCGCCGTGACCAGGTCTTCCTTCTGCGCTTTCAGGCGTGCGCGCAGCTTGCTGGCCTCGCCGGTCAGCAGGGTCACCGTCATCGAGCAGCCGGCCATGATCGCGAAGGTCAGGCCTTCCACCAGCGGCGGATAATGCAGCGGGTCGTGGGCCTGGTGCCACCACATCGTGGCGCCCATGGCGGCCAGGCCGACGGCGGTCAGCGCCAGGGTCTGGCGCGGACGCAGCGCGAAGGTGCAGAACACCACCACGACCATCAATCCCATCAGCGTGGCGCCGCGCAGGGGCCCGGTAATCGAATACGCCCACATGTTGCAGCTGATGCCGAACACCGCCTGCAGCGCGGCGGCGCCGGTCGGCGCCAGCCCGAACCTGGCGCCCAGCCGCACGAGCAGGTAGGACCCGACGATGCCGGCGGCGGTGTACGCGGCCAGCCCGAGCGCATCGCCGCGGTCGATGAGGCCGCGCTCGCCGGCGTCGGTCAGCAGGCCGACGAACACGGTGTACAGCGCCGCCGTCGCGCCCCAGTAGTACATCATTCGGCGCAGCTTGGGCTCGGCGCCGAACAGCAGTCGGGACAGCGCGGCCGGTCCCATGTCAGGCCACCCTGCGGGCCTGGGCCTGCAGCATCTCGGTGATGCGTTCGGCCGGCACCGGCGGCGAGAACAGGTAGCCCTGCATCTCGTCGCACTCGTTGGCGGCCAGGAATTCGCGCTGCTCCCCGGTCTCCACGCCCTCGGCGATCACGCGCAGGTTCAGGCGGTGGCCGAGCGAGATCACGGCCAGCGCGATCGCCTGGTCGTCGAGGCTGTGGGCGAGGTCGCGCACAAAGGATTTGTCGATCTTCAGGGTACTGATCGGGAAGGACTTCAGCGCCGACAGGCTCGAATAGCCGGTGCCGAAATCGTCGATCGACAGCGAGACGCCCATCGCCTTCAGCTCGCGCATGCGTTCGACGGCCTGCTGCATGTCGCGCATCAGGAGGCTCTCGGTCACTTCCAGCTCCAGCGCGCAGGGCGGCAGGCCGGTGTCGCGCAGCGCCACGGCGATGCGTTCGACCAGGTGCTTTTCCTCGAACTGGCGGGCCGACACGTTGACCGACACCGTCAGCGGATCGAGGCCGGCATCGGCCCAGAGCCGGGCCTGGCGGCAGGCGGTGCGCAGCACCCATTCGCCGATCGCGACGATCAGGCCCGATTCCTCGGCCAGGCCGATGAAGCGCGGCGGCGGCACCATCCCGTGCTCCGGATGGCGCCAGCGGATCAGGGCCTCGACCCCGAAGATGCGGCCGGTGCGCAGGTCGACCTTGGGCTGGTACATCAGGAAGAAGTGGCCGGCCGGCGCATGCGCGATGCCGGACGCCGCCTGGGTCGAATCGAAGGCCTTGCGCATCCCTTCCAGCAGCATCAGCTTTTCCTCGACGCTGGCGTTCATCTCGCGGGTGTAGAACTGGAAGTTGTCGCTGCCCAGGTCCTTGGCGCGGTACATCGCGGCATCGGCGTTCATCATCAGGGTCTTGGGGTCGTCGCCGTCGCGCGGGTACATCACCACGCCCATGCTGCAGGTGACCTGCACCGCCTGGTCGCCGATCTGCACCGGCTCGGTCACCGCCTGGCGGATCTTTTCCAGCACCGGCGTGATCGCCAGCGGCTCGCCGGACACGTCCGGCAGCAGGATCACGAACTCGTCGCCGCCCAGGCGGCCGAGGGTGTCGTTGCGGCGCAGGCAGGCCTGCATGCGGCGCCCGACTTCCTTGAGCAGCTCGTCGCCGGCGCTGTGGCCGAGGCCATCGTTGACCAGCTTGAAGCCGTCCAGGTCGACGAAGGCCAGCGCCAGGTGCTTGCCGTTGCGCTGGGCGTTCAGCACCGCCTGGTCGAGGCGGTCGCGGATCAGGCTGCGGTTCGGCAGGCCGGTCAGCTCGTCGTGGTGGGCCAGGTGGCGGATCCGTTCCTCGGCCAGCTTGCGCTCGGTGATGTCGCGCACGGTGACGACCGCGCCGCCGTCGACCGGCACGATCTGGCGCTGCAGCCAGCGGCCGACCGCGGGCGAGGTCGCGGCCTGCCATTCGGTTTCGACCGCCTTGCCGTCGACCACCACCGACAGCAGTTCCTCGTACATGCCGTTCACGCGGTAGAAGGGCAGCATGTCGCCGACCAGGCGGCCGAGCATGTCCGCCTTGCGGATGCCGGTCACCTGTTCGGCGCGCGAATTGGTTTCCTCGATCAGGAAGTCGGTCACGTGGCCGTCGGCGTCGGTCACGCTGCGCAGCACGAAGAAGGCGTCCAGGCTGGCTTCCGAGGCGGCCGCATAGGTTGCCTGGGCGCGCCGCTCGCGGCGCCGCGCCTTGGCCAGCTGCCAGGACCAGGCGCTGATCAGGCCGACCACGGCGATCAGCAGGGCACTGCCGGTCAGCGCGGCCACGATGTACTTGCCGCGATTCCGCTTGTACTGCGCCATCTGCTCGCTCTCGGCCAGGCCGATCACGGCCGACAGCGGAAAACCGTGCAGGCGGCGCACGCTGGCATAGCGCACCACGCCGTCGGGCGCGGTCGGATGCGGATCGATGGCATCGTCGCCGATGCGATCGAGCGCGACCTGCTGGCCCCAGGAGACCCGGTCGCCGACGCGCAGCGCGCGCGCCACGCCGTCGTCGCCGATCAGGCCGATCATGCCGAGTTCCCCTTCGCGCGAGTGTTCGTAGGCGCTGGTGAAGTAGGCCGGATCGACGGCGACGAGGGCAACCCCGGCGAAGCGGCCGGCGGCGTCGTTGATGCGGCGCGTGAAATGCAGGTGCGGTTCCAGCTTGGCGGCGTCGCCGACGGCGCGGCTCACGGCCGGCATCGTGGTCTCGCCGTCGCGATGCACGCTGAAATAGCGCTCGCGCGAGATGTCGAGCGGCTTCAGGGGCGGATTGCTGGCCACCATCCTGCCGTCACGGTCGGCGATGCCGGCCACGAACACCAGCGAGGGCGGCAGCAGGCCCTGGCGGCGCAGGGCGTCGAGCGCGCCGTCGGCACCGTGCTGTTCGACCGCATATTTGAGCACCTTCAGGGTCTGGTCGATCGCGGTCAGGCTGCGCACCATCTGCGCTTCGTAGGTATCGACCTGTTCGCGCGCGTTGTCGCGTGCGGCGGCGATGGCGGCGTCGCGTTCGGCGGCGATGAAGTGGAAGGTGGCGATCCAGATCGCGATCAGGGGCAGCAGCGCGAACAGCGGCAGCGCGATGTGGGTCTCGAGCACGCGGCCGAAGCGGCGCGCGGTGGAGCGGTTCGCGTCCATCATCGCACCACCAGTACCGCGCGCACGCTGGCGTCCAGCGCGCTGCGTTCGATGTAGCCGATCAGCTCGGGATTCTCGGCGACCCGGCGCCGCACCGCGGCGCTGTCGCGCGCTTCGCCGGGCGGCTGGCCGTGGCCGGTGAACACCATCTTCGACCAATGGGCCTTCAGCAGGGCCGGGGACTTGTTGGCGACGCGCTCGTAGAACTCGTTGCGCAGGGGCGAACCGAGCGGCAGGTCGAGCGGCACTGCCTCGTCGCCGTCGGGGAAGCGCGCGGTCTGGCCGAGGAAGATCGCGGCCACCTGGTCCGGACGCAGCGCGTTCACCTGGCTCCTGGCCGAGACGATGACCACCAGGTCGGCGGCGCCGGCCTGGGCGCCGGCGCCGGCCAGCAGAAAGAAAACGGCGCCTGCCACCAGGCGCTGGAAAGGTCCGCGCCGCATCCTAGTACACGAAATCGAGTGCGACGCTGGCCACATGGGCCGTCTGGCCGGAGCGGAAGGCGGGCGTCAGGTTGATCAGGGTGCCGCGCGAACCGTCGCGCGGGGTGACACGGTCGTATTGCAGCTTGAGGGCGGTATTGGTGGCCAGATCCCAGCGCAGGCCGGCGGCCGCGGTGTCCTGTTGCGCGATGGTGGCCAACAGCACATTCAGGGCGTCGTTCAACCCGGCCACCTGGCCTGCCAGCGCGGGCGGCAGGCCGCGTGTCGGCAGGCCATCGTCGCGGGTGGCGCTGGTGGCGCGCACGCGCGATGCGATCAGGTAGGGCGTCAGGGAACCCAGGCGCAGGCCCGCGCTGGCGTAAAGGCTGCGGGTGGCGCCGAGCAGCGACTCGGTGTGGGTGCGGCTGGCTTCCGCCATCAGGAACCAGCGGCCCGGGTCGTAGTCCATGCCGATGCTGCCGACGATGGCGCGCTTGTGGTCGATCCGGTAGCGGCGCGCGATCGCGGCGCCCGCCGGACCGGCAGCCTCGAAGGCCTGGAACAGCGCTGCGCCGATATCGGTCGTGGCCTCGGTGCGGACCAGGTTGGCGCGCAGGCTGAGCGCACCCCAGTCGCTGGTGTTGGAGAAGCCGACGATGCCGCGGCCGTAGGCGTTCAGATCCCCGGCCAGCGAGACCTTGTCGCGGCCGTAGAACAGCTGCGAGGCATTGCGCACCGGGCCCGCGCTCCAGCGCCAGCTGGCGTCGACGCCGTCGCTGCTGGTGAAGGGCAGCGAATTGTAGGTCTCGACCGGCGGCCGCACCCACGGGTAGGCGTAGCCGACCTTGCGATAGTCGGCGGCCAGGAACATCGGCAGCGCGATGCGGCCCAGGCGCAGGGCCAGGTCCGGCGTGGCCTGGTACTTGACGTTGGCCCATTCGATGCGCGGACGGTAGCTGTTGTCGAGCCCCTGCTCGCTGACCACCTGCAGCACCGCCGACCAGTGCCGGCCGAGGCGTGCATCGATCTGCGCGCCGAGGCGGCTGTCGACGTTCGGGCTCCAGTTGCGGGTCGCGCCGGCGCCATCGACCTTCAGGACGCTGGCCGTGTAGTCGGCGTTGCGCTCGCTGGCGTGCGCCACGCCGATGGTGCCGAAGCCGGAAATGGCCCAGCCTGGCCTGCCGGACTTGCCGGCCGCGTCATCCTGCGCACGGGCGCCGCCGCCGAGCAGCATGGCGAACGCGAACAGGGGAAAGAACAGGAGGCGACCCGAAGGGTGTTGCTGCATTACTTTGCCTTCTCGACTGCGGGGATAAACTAAAGCGGGCGCAAGAAGCGCCAAATTGACTTTATACGGAGGGAAACCGAAAGTCGATAGATAACTTCTAACGCCAGCCAATGAGCTGCAATATTTGTTGTTCAATGGCAACGAAGCGCGGCCTTCCGGACTGTGGCCTATAATGCAAGCATGCATACCCCGACACGGCATCGTTTCGTACGCGCACGCATGGTCTGGATCGCCTGCCTGGCCATCCTGTTCAATGCGTTCGCGCCGCTGGTGTCGCATGCGATGCAGGCCGCCACGCCGGCGCCGGTGGTCATGACGCTGGAGGTCTGCACCGCGCTGGGCATGACAACGATGCCCCTGGCCACGCCGACGGACGGGCAGGACGGCGATGAGGCCGGCAAACTGCACAAAGCCATGAACCACTGCGGCTATTGTGTGTCCCATGCGGCATCGCACGGGCTGCCGCCGCCGTCTGCCATCGCCTTCGCCGCGGCAGCCGGCCGCGACGTCTATCCGCCGCTTTACTACCATTCCTCGCGTCCGCTGTTCCTGTGGTCGCCTGCGCAGCCGCGCGCGCCGCCCGCCGCCTGATCCCGCGGCCCCGCGCCGCCCGCATCGAACCGCACGTCTGCCATCCGGCGCCGCCCGCATCGGGATGCGCTTCGGTATGCCTTGACGTGCGCCGACTGCCCCTTCGGGCGACTGAAACAGGAACAGGAATGAAGAATCGAAGACCATCGAGGGCACCGCTATGGACCCTGACGACGCTGGCCGCCGCAAGCTCCGGCGCCTTCGCGCAGGAAGCGCCGCAGCAGGCGCGGGAGATGGGCACCGTGATCGTCACCGGCAAGCACCCGACCTCGCTGCCGACCCAGATCCCGACCACCATCGAAACCATCACCGGCGACGAGATCGCCCGCGGCATCAATGCCAGCGACGCCGAGGACGCGCTGAAGTACCTCCCCAGCCTGCTGGTGCGCAAGCGCTACATCGGCGACTACAACCACGCGGTGCTGTCCACCCGCGCTTCCGGCACCGGCAACAGCGCCCGCTCGGCGGTGTACGCGGACGGCATCCTGCTGTCGAACTACCTCGGCAACGGCGCCAGCTTCGCGCCGCGCTGGGGCATGGTCAGTCCGGAAGAGATCGAGCGCGTCGACGTCCTGTACGGGCCGTTCTCGGCGGCCTATGGCGGCAACTCGGTGGGCGCGGTGGTCGATTACGTGACCCGCATGCCGTCGCGCTTCGAGGCGCATGCGAAGTTCGCGGCCTCCTGGCAGCCGTTCAAGCTGTATGGCAGCGATGACACCTACCGCGGCCGCCAGGGCAGCATCGCGCTCGGCAACCGCGCCGGCGCCTGGTCCTGGTATCTCGATCTGAGCCGCCTCTCGAGCGACGGCCAGCCGCTGACCTTCCCGACCCGCTACCCGGCCGCCGTCGAATCCGGCGCCGGAACGCCGGTGAGCGGCGCGGTGCCGGGGCAGGACCGCACCGGCCGCGACTGGCTGATCCTCGGCGCGGCCACGCGCTACCACACGACGCAGCAACACCTGAAGGCCAAGCTGGCCTACGACCTGTCGCCGACCTTGCGTGCGACCTGGGTGTTCGGGCTGTGGGACAACGAGGCGCAGGGGAGGCCCGAGTCCTATTTGCGCGATGCCGGCGGCCAGCCGGTTTTCAGCGGCACGGTGAACATCGGCGGGCGCGCCTATGCGCTGGCGCCGGCGGACTTCAACCAGTCCAACGAAGACCTGCGCCACCTGATGCACGGCCTGACTCTCAAGAGCAACACGCGCGGCGTCTTCGACTGGGAGCTCGCGGCCAGCCTGTACGACTACAATCGCGACATCCTGCGCGCGCCGACCGTCGCGCTGCCGGCGGCGGCCAGCGGCGGCGCCGGCCGCATCGTCGACCAGCATGGCACCGGCTGGCATACCTTCGCCGCCAAGGGCGTGTGGCGGCCCGCGGGCGCTGCCGGTGCGCACATCGCCGAGTTCGGCGCGCAGCGCGAAGCCTACCGCTTGCGCAGCATCGAGAACGCGACCGCCGACTGGATCGCCGGCAGCGCCGGCGCGCGCAACCAGGCTTTCGGCGGCCGTACCACGATAGACGCGCTGTATGCCCAGGACACCTGGAAGTTCGCGCCGCGCTGGAAGACGGTGCTGGGCCTGCGCGCCGAGCATTGGCAAGCGCGCGAGGGCCGGACCTCGAACGCCAGCACCACGGTCAGCCACGGCAGCCGCAGCGAGCATTATTGGTCGCCCAAGGCGGCGCTGGCCTTCCAGCTCACCGAAGACTGGCTGCTGAAGGCCTCGCTGGGACGGGCCGTGCGCATGCCCACCGTGTCCGAGCTGTACCAGGGCGGCATCAACGCGGCCGGCACCCTGATCAACAACGACCCGAACCTGAAGCCCGAACAATCCTGGACCGGCGAGCTGAGCGCCGAACGCAAACTGGAGACAGGTCAGCTGCGCCTGACGGCCTTCGGCGAGCGCACCCGCGACGCCCTGTATTCGCAGACGAACGTGCTGGTCCTGCCGAATGTGACCAATGTGCAGAACGTCGACCGCATCGAGACCAAAGGGCTCGAAGCCGCCTACGGCGCGGCGGACCTGCTGCTGCGCGGCCTGGACCTGAACGCCAGCCTCACCTGGACCGATTCGAAGATCGCGCGTAACGACAAGTTCCCGGCCAGCGTCGGCAAATGGCAGCCGCGCATTCCGGCGTGGCGCGCGGCCGGGCAGGCGACCTGGCGCGTCGACGACCACCTGTCCGCCACCCTTGCCGCGCGCTACAGCGGCCGGCAGTACTCGACCCTGGACAATTCGGACCCGAACGGCTTCGCCTACCAGGGCGCGAGCAAGTACTTCACGACCGACCTGCGGCTGGTCTACCGGCTGGACCGCCAGTGGACGGCGGCCCTCGGCATCGACAACCTGAACAACTACAAGTACTGGAACTTCCACCCTTATCCCCAGCGCACCTGGGTCGCGGAGCTGAAATGGGACCTGTAAGCATGGGCGCGCAGCGCCGCAGCCTGTTCTGGCGCATCCACTTCTGGGCGGCGCTGATCGCCTCGCCCTTCGTCCTGGTCGCCACCTTGAGCGGCCTGCTCTACATCTTCACGCCGCAGATCGAGGCGCAGTTGTACGGGCCTCTGGAGCGGGTCGCGCCGCAAGGGGCGCGCTTGCCGCTGGATGCGGCGGTCGCGGCGGCGCGGCGGGCGGCGCCGGCCGGGCTCGAGGTGCAGGCGGTGGTGCCGCCGGCCAGGGCCGAGGATGCGGTGCGCGTGAGCTTCGACCGGCCGGCGCCGGGCGCCAGCGCGCACGCGGGGCACGGGCAGCCGGCGGCCAGTCCGCGGCCGGGGCAGGGTGCCGGGCGCATCACCGTCTTCGTCGACCCCTACCGCGGCCAGGTGCTCGGCAGCCAGCGCGAGCAGGAGCGCTTCAGCGAATGGGCGCGGCGCCTGCATTCGCGCCTGCTGCAGGGCGATGGATGGCGCTGGATGATCGAACTGGGAGCCAGCTGGATGCTGGTGATGCTGCTGACGGGCGTGTATTTGTGGTGGCCGCGGCCCGGTCAGCCGGGGATGCCGCGTGCCGGCCGGCGCGGGCGCGCGGGCTGGCGCCAATGGCATGCCTTCCTCGGCGTGCTGCTGGGCGTGCTGAGCCTGGCCATGGTCCTGACCGGCATCACCTGGAGCCGCTACGCCGGCGAGAACGTGCGGGCGCTGCGCGACTGGGCCGGGCAGGCTTCGCCCCAGGTGCCGGGCGGACTGCATTCGATGCCCCAGGGCGCCCCCTTGAACTGGCAGCAGGCCTGGGACCGCACGCGCACGCTGGTGCCGGACACGCCGCCGCAATTGACGCCGCCGCGCGGTCCGCACGGCGTGTGGCGCGCCAGTTCGGCCGACCGCCGCCATCCGGGCAATCGCTTCGATCTGGTGCTGAATGCCTACGACGGCCAGGTGCTGTACCACGCGGGCTGGGCGCGCCAGACGGCCTTCGGCAAGGCCACCGCGGTCGGCATTCCCTTCCACCGGGGCGAGCTGGGCGTCTGGAACCAGGTGCTGTTGTTCCTGTTCGCGGCCAGCGTACTGTTCTCGCTGGTGTCCGGTTGGGTGATGTTCTTCAAGCGCCGCCGCGCCGGCTTGCCGGGCTTGCCGAAACTGCTGCCGGGCGCCTGGCGCGCGACGCCGCCGGCCGCCGTGCTGCTGGGCCTCGCGCTGTGCGCGCTGATGCCGCTGCTGGCGCTGAGCGCGGCCGTGGTGCTGGCGATCGAAGCGGCGCTGGGCTGGCGCCGCCATGATGCCGCCGCGCCTGCCTGAGCGGCTCAGCCGTGGACCAGCGCGGGGCGCAGACTGCGCCCGAGCCGCAGCATGGCGAAGGTATTGCGGCCGGCTTCCTTGGCCTTGTACAGGGCGCGGTCGGCGGTGTCGAGCAGGCGCGCCGGGTCCGGATCGGGCTGGTCGGCGAGCGCCGCGCCGACCGAGGTCCGGACCTGCAGCACCACGGCCTCCAGTTCGAAGGGCGCGCGCATCGTGGCCAGGATCTTGCTCGCCACCGCTTCGACGTCGGCTTCGCCGGCCACGTCGTTCAGCAGCACCGTGAATTCGTCGCCGGCCAGGCGCGAGACCAGATCGGAGCCGCGCACCGCGCCGCCCAGCCGGCGCGCGAACTCGACCAGCACGGCGTCGCCGACGGCATGGCCGTAGCGGTCGTTGATCGCCTTGAAGTGGTCGATGTCGAGGTAGAGCAGGGCGGTGCCGCGTTCCGGCTGCGCGCTGCGTCCGCCGACCTTTTCCAGTGCGCTCTCGAAGTGGCGGCGGTTCGGCAGGCCGGTCAGCGTGTCGGTATGGGCCAGCGCATGCAGGCTGCGCTCGTGCAGGCGCGAGGCGGTGGCGTCCAGCGTCAGCACATAGACCCCGACCACCTGACCGTCGCGCAGCTGCGGCAGGAAGGTCGTGTGGGCGATGCGCGTATGCTTCTTGCGCACGATCTCGTGCTCGCACTGCGAGGCCTGGCCCTGCCAGGCCTTCTCCAGCGCCTTGGCCTGGGGCGCGACATAGTCGGCGCCGAAGGCTTCTTCCATGGTCTTGCCGAGGATCTGGCCCGCTGCCTTGCCCAGCCAGGACTGGTGCACGGCGTTCGCGAACACGTAGCGGCGGGCGCCGTCGAGGTGGGCGATCAGCACCGGCACGTTGTCGGTGATGGTGCGCAGCCGCTCCTCGTTTTCGGCCTGGCGCAGCTCGCCCAGCTTGCGCTCGGTGATGTCGACCGCCATCGCATAAAAGCCGTCCGGCGCGCCGCCGGCAGTGCGCTGCGGGACGAAGCAGCATTGGAAGTGCTGCTCGCGGTCGGCGATCCTGGCGACATACTCGAAGTCGACCTGCTCGCCGCCTTCCGCGCGCTCGATCCAGGGCAGCAGCCGGGCGTAGTCGTCGGGGCGGTAGCCGCTGGCGACGGACTGGCCGAACAGCGCACCGGCGCCCTTGCCATAGCTTTGCAGCGCATGGCCGTTCAGGAACACGAAGCGGCGCTCCGCATCGACCTTGCCGATGATCGCCGGCAGGTTTTCGGCGAGCGCGCGCAGGCGGCCTTCGCTGCGTTCCAGCAGCTCGCGCGCGGCGTTCGCCTCGGTCACGTCCTTCATCACCACCACCGCGCCCAGCGGGCGGCCTGAAACGCCGCGCAGCGGCCGGCCGCTGACCAGCAGGCTGTGCGACGCGGCGGCATCGGGGGCGATCACGATCGCTTCGTCGCGCACGGTCTCGCCCTTCAGCGCGCGCACCAGCGGCACCTCGTCCATCGCCAGCGGCGTGCGCCCGTCGACGTGGTACATCCCATAGTATTGCGACCACTCGGCCGGCACGATCGTCTTCATGTCGCGCCCGATGATCGCGCGCGCCGCCCGATTGAACAGCGACAGGTTGCCGACCGCGTCGCAGGCGACCACGCCGACGTCGATCGATTCCAGGATCGCGTCCAGCATTTCCTGCTTCTCTTCGAGCTGCTGGCGGGTGCGGATGCGCTCCGAAATGTCGTTCATGAAGGCGCCGAAGCAGCGCTTGCCCCGCCATTCGTAGCTGCTGAGGGTCATCTCGACCGTGATCTGGCGGCCGCTCGCGGTCAGCGCCGGCAGCTCCAGCCTGCTGTTCAGGACCGTGCCATGGCCGGTCTCGATGCAGCGCCGCATGCCCGCTTCGTGCGCCGCGCGCAGGGCCGGCGGCACGACCAGTCCGGACAGGCTGCGCCCCAGCGCCTGTGCGCGCGGCCAGCCGAAGATGCGCTCGGCGGACGGGTTCCATTCGACGATGCGGCCCTCGGCGTCGACACCGACGAAGCCATTGTACGAGGTGGCGACGATGGTGCGGTTCCATTCCTCGCTGTGCTGCAGCGAAGCCTCGGCCTCCTTGCGGCGCGCGCTTTCGCGCGACAGTTCGCCGAGCTTGCATTCGAGTTCGGCGGTGCGCTCGGCCACGCGCTGCTCGAGCTGGGCATTGAGCGCCTTCAGTGCCTGCTCGGCCATCAGGCGCGCGGTGGCCATCTTGACGTGGTTCAGCTCCGCCTCGGCCAGGTCGGCCAGGTCGCGCAGCGCCTGGCGCTGCTCGGCGTCGAAGCGGCGCGGCGCGCGGTCGACGATGCACAGCGTGCCGACCGGCTGGCCGTCGCTGAACAGCGGCTGGCCGGCGTAGAAGCGGATGTGCGGCACGCCCGTGACCAGCGGGTTGTCGGCGAAGCGCGGGTCCTGCGTCGCATCCTCGACCACCATCATCTCGCCCTGGGTCACCACGTGGCTGCAGAAGGCCATCGAACGCGGCATTTCCGTCGTTTCGATGCCGCAGCGCGACTTGAACCACTGGCGGCTGCCGTCGACCAGCGACACCAGCGCGATCGGCACGCCGAAGGTGAGCGCAGCCAGGCGCGTGAAGCGGTCGAAGCGTTGTTCCGCCGGCGTATCGAGGACGTCCAGCGATTCGAGGGCCTTGAGGCGGTCTTGTTCGGTAGCGGTGATGGGATGGTGCATGGCCAGTAATCCGGAAGGAGAACGGCGGGGTCAGGGCCGAGGAAAGCACGGCGCCGGGGGCGGGGGCAGCCGATGTGTGCATCCTATCATGCGTGCCGCATGGAAACTATTTCCTCAAGGATACTTTGTGAATTGTGTTGCGCCGGCGCCTTGACTGTTCAATATCTGCCTTGGAATGACGGCAAGGGGCTGCTAATTGTTTCCGTGCGGCTTTCGAAATTAACATTCTCGCCGCGCCCGCCAAAATGCGCCCTACTGCAAAGTAGGACGTATGCGAAAGAAAGAAGTACCAGGCATCGGCGAATACGGCGGTCCCGCGGGCGGCTAGGGCGCCTTGCAAGCCGTCGCCAAGGCGCTGCGCGGCGAGATGTCGGCCAACCGCACCACGATCATGCTGCAGGTGAACCAGCCAGATGGTTTCGATTGTCCCGGCTGCGCCTGGCCCGATCCGCGCGAGGGCTCGTCGTTCGAATTCTGCGAAAACGGTGCCAAGGCCGTGTCCTGGGAAGCGACCAACAAGCGGGTGACACCGGCCTTCTTCGCCGCGCACAGCGTCAGCGAACTGTGGCAGCGCGAGGACTTTTTTCTCGAATGGGAAGGGCGCCTGACCCACCCGATGGTCTATGACGCCGCCACCGACCACTTCGTGCCGATCGCCTGGGATGAGGCGTTCCGGCGCATCGGCGAGGCATTGCGCAAGCTGCCGGACCCGAACATGGCCGAGTTTTATGCATCCGGCCGCGCGTCCAACGAATCGGCCTTCCTGTACCAGTTGTTCGTGCGCGAATACGGCACCAACAACTTCCCGGACTGCTCCAACATGTGCCACGAGGCGACCAGCGTCGGCCTGCCGCAATCGATCGGCGTCGGCAAGGGCACCGTGACGCTCGAAGACTTCCATCATTGCGACGCGATCTTCTCGTTCGGCCACAATCCGGGCACCAACCACCCGCGCATGCTCGCCACCTTGCGCGAAGCCTCGCTGCGGCGCGCGCCGATCGTGGTCTTCAATCCACTCAAGGAGCGCAGCCTGGAGCGTTTCAAGTCGCCGCAGAGCCCGGCCGAAATGACGGTCGGGAAGGCGGTGCCGATCGCCTCCCATTATTACCAGGTGAAGATCGGCGGCGACGCCGCGGTGCTGAAGGGCATGATGAAGACGCTGCTGGCGATGGATGCGCTCGACCACGACTTCATCCGCGAGCACACGACCGGCTTCGAGGCGTTGGCGGCGGACCTGGAGGCCACCTCGTGGGACGACATCGTCGAGGTTGCCGGCCTGTCGCGCGCCGACATCGAGGCCGCCGCCACCATCTATGCCGAGGCCGAACGTCCGATCATCTGCTACGGCATGGGCATCACCCAGCACCGCCACGGCACCGGCAACGTCCAGCAACTGGCCAACCTGCTGCTCCTGCGCGGGAACATCGGCAAGGAAGGCGCCGGCATCTGCCCCTTGCGCGGCCACTCCAACGTGCAGGGCGACCGCACGGTGGGCATTACCGAGATGCCGGGCCAGGGCTTTCTCGATGCGCTGGAGCGGGTGTTCGGCATCGAGGCGCCGCGCGAGCACGGGCACGGCGCGGTGGCGGCGGTCGAAGCGATGCGCGACGGCCGCTCGAAGGCCCTGATCTGCCTCGGCGGCAACCTGCCGACCGCGATGCCCGATCCGGAAGTCTGTTACGAGGCGATGCGCAAGCTCGACCTCTCGGTGCATATCGCCACCAAGCTGAACCGCTCGCACCTGATGGTCTGCAAGAACACCTTCATCCTGCCCTGCCTCGGGCGCACCGAACTCGACATGCAGGAAAGCGGGCCGCAGTCGGTGACGGTCGAGGATTCGATGTCGATGGTGCATGCCTCGCGCGGCACGCTGCCGCCGGCATCCAGCCTGCTCAAGTCCGAACCCGCCATCGTGGCCGGCATCGCCAGGGCGACGCTGCCGGATTCGAAGATCGACTGGGATTGGTACATCGCCGACTACAGCCGCATCCGCGATGCGATCGAGGCCGTGTTCCCCGACTTCGACAACTACAACGAGCGGGTGCGGGTGCCGCGCGGCTTCCGCCTCGACATCCCGGCCGGACGGCGCGAATGGCGCACGGCCTCGGGCAAGGCCAATTTCATCGTCTTCGACAGCGCCCGCCAGCGCCCGCTGGCGCGCGAGGATGCGAAGGACGCGCTGGTGCTGGCCACGGTGCGCAGCCACGACCAGTACAACACGACCATCTACGGCAAGAACGACCGCTACCGCGGCATCACCGGCCGGCGCGACGTCGTCTTCGTCAACGCGGCCGACCTTGCCGAACGGGGCCTGGAACACGGCGACCTGATCGACATCGAAGCGGTGGCGGAATGCGAGCATGCGGGCGCGCCGCGCATCGTCAGGGATTTCGTGGCGGTGGCCTTCGATATCGCGCGCGGCTCGGTGGCGGCCTATTATCCGGAAGCGAACGGGCTGGTCGCGCTGGCCAACTACGACAGCCAGAGCGGCACACCGTCCTATAAATCGGTGCCGGTGGTGCTGCGGCGCGCGGCCTCAGGGGGGAAAGCCAGCCACCTCTAGGCGGCCCACAGCCGCTCGCCGCCCAGCTCCAGCTGCGTCAGATACAGGCGCACATCGAACTCGAACTGGTGATAGTCCGGCTCCATCCAGCAGCACAGCTTGTAGAAGGCCTTGTCGTGCTGCTTTTCCTTCAGGTGGGCCAGTTCGTGCACGACGATCATGCGCAGGAATTCGGGGGGGGCATCGCGGAACACGCTGCCGATGCGGATCTCGTGCTTGGCCTTCAGCTTGTTGCCCTGCACGCGCGAGATGGCGGTGTGCAGGCCGAGGGCTTGCTGGACGATCCCGATCTTGCTGTCGAAGCCGACCTTGGCGACCGGTTCGGCATTGCGCAGGTAGTCGTCCTTCAGGTCCTGGACGTAGGTGTACAAGGCCTTGTCGGTGCGGATGGCGTGGGCGTGCGGATAGCGGCTGCGCAGGTGGTCGGCCAGCTTGCCGCCGTCGATCAGGCGGCGCACCTGGTCGAGCAGGTGGGCGGGGTAGGCGCTCAGGTATTTCAGGTCGGACATGGGATGCGCACTCTAGCACAGGATGCCGCTGCGAGTGCGCCCCCAGGTCATGGCAGGTAAGAGCCGGTGCAGTTCAACCGGTAAGGGGATGGCATCGGCGATGCCATCCCTGGTCAGGCAAGGAGCCTGGCGTTGCCGCCTTCCTTAGCTATTCCGCCTTGCCTCCCTGGCGGTTCCCCCCCTTGGCGGCGGCCGCGGCACGGTTGGCCGATTGCCGGCTTTCCCCGCCCTTGCGGCCGATGTCGGCCATGTGGGCGCGGTTGCGGCTGACCACTTCCCCGCCTTTCTGGCCTGCGCGGCGCGCTTCCTCCGAATCGAATTCGTGCGCCGTTCCCTTCTGGTGCGCGGCCTGGCCTCCCTTGCTGGCGATTTGACGCTGCTGGTTCTGGTCCATCGCAGCGAAACCGCGCTTGGCAGGCTGGCTTTTCTGCTCGTTGCCGCCCGAGCTCCCGCTCTTGCCGCCTTCCTTGCTTGTCGCCATATCGATCTCCTTATGCCTGTCGGTGAACAATCAAACCTGAGAGCGTCATGGATGCGCTCGTGCCGATTAGAGAGGCGGGCGATGCAATAGTTCCGGCGCGAGCACCTAATAAAACCTCCATGGCGGCGTTGCACCGCCTCGCCGTACTAACGTACTGTCTTCGGCGGTGCGCCTTGCCCTGGAGATTTTCTTAGGCGCTCGATTCAGATGGGCGATCAGGCCTCGGCGATCTTGAGTACCAGCTTGCCGAAGTTCTTCCCTTCGAACAGCATCAACAGGGCTTCCGGGAACTTTTCGAAACCTTCGACCACGTGCTCGCGGTGGCGGAAGCTGCCTTCGCGCAGCCACTGCGCCAGCCTGGCCACGCCTTCCGGATAGCGCGGCGCATAATCGAACACCACGATGCCCTCCATGCGCGCGCGGTTCACCAGCAGCGACAGGTAGTTGGCCGGCCCCTTCACCGGCGTGGTGTTGTTGTACTGCGAGATCGCGCCGCAGATCACGATGCGTGCCTTCATGTTGATGCGGGTGAGGACCGCGTCCAGGATCTCGCCGCCGACATTGTCGAAGTAGACGTCGACGCCGTTCGGGCAGTGCTGCTTCAGGCCCGGGCCGAGCGGGCCTTCCTTGTAGTCGATGCAGGCGTCGAAGCCGAGTTCCTCGACCACGAAGCGGCATTTGTCGGCACCGCCGGCGATGCCGACCACGCGGCAGCCCAGCTGTCTGGCGACCTGGCCGACCGTCATCCCGACCGCGCCGGCGGCGGCCGACACCACCACCGTCTCGCCGGCCTTCGGCTGGCCGACTTCCAGCAGGCCGAAATACGCCGTCATGCCCGGCATGCCCAGCACGTTCAGCCAGGCGGGCAGGGGTGCCAGCGCCGGGTCGATCTTCACCACGCCGCTCTTCTCGTCGGCGGCGCCGGTCCAGTAGCGCTGCACGCCGAAGGCGCCGCTGACGTGGTCGCCGGCCGCGAAGCGCGGCGAGCGCGATTCGACGACCACGCCGACCGCGCCGGCGCGCATCACCTCGCCGATCGCCACCGGGCGGATATACGACTTCCCTTCGTTCATCCAGCCGCGCATGGCCGGGTCCAGCGACAGGTAGAGGACTTTCACCCGGACCTGGCCTTCCTCGAGCGGCGCGAGCGCCTCTTCGGCGAGCTGCCAGTTGGCGGCGACGGGCAGCCCGACCGGGCGGGCGGCGAGGCGGAACTGCTGGTTCATCTCGGTGGCGGACATGGAATTCCTTTCGAATGTTGTGTACATGCCGATTTTACAACTCGTGCGACAATGCCGGAGCAAGCCCTTCCATCCACACACAGCCAGAGCGCCTCATGACGCATCCCGAATACATCCTGACCCTGTCCTGCCTGGACCAGCGCGGCATCGTCCTGCGCGTGTCCGGCTTCCTGGCCGAACACGGCTGCAACATCATCGACTCCGACCAGTTCGGCGACGCCGAATCGAAGCTGTTCTTCATGCGCATCCACTTCGCGCTGGAAGAGCCGAACGTGTCCGACGCCACCCTGCGCGCCGGCTTCGACGTCCTGTGCGCGCACCTGAACGCGTCCGGCCAGCTGCACGACGCCGCGCGCAAGCCGCGTGTGATGATCATGGTGTCGAAGATCGGCCACTGCTTGAACGACCTGCTGTTCCGCTACCGCAGCGGGCTGCTGCCGGTGGAGATTCCGGCCATCGTTTCGAACCACATGGAGTTCTACCAGCTCGCGGCCAGTTACAATATCCCCTTTCACCACTTGCCGCTCGAGGCCGGTGCCAGCGAGTCGGACAAGCTGGCGCAGGAAAGCCGCATCATCGAGCTGCTGGACCGGCACCAGGTCGACCTGGTCGTGCTGGCGCGCTACATGCAAATCCTGTCGCCGGGATTGTGCGAGGCATTGAAGGGAAGGGCGATCAACATCCACCATTCCTTCCTGCCCAGCTTCAAGGGCGCGCGCCCGTATGCCCAGGCGCACCGGCGCGGCGTCAAGCTGATCGGCGCCACCGCCCACTTCGTCACGGGCGACCTGGACGAAGGGCCGATCATCGAGCAAGACGTCGAGCGGGTCGACCACGCGATGAGCGTCGAGGCGCTGACGGCGATCGGGCGCGACGTCGAAAGCGTGGTGCTGGCGCGGGCAGTCAAGTGGTTCGTGGAACACCGCATCCTGCTGAACGGCGACAAGACGGTCGTGTTCAGCTAAATAGAAAGCATATTGAATGGCCCTGAAAGCAACGATCTACAAGGCAGAACTCAGCATCGCGGACATGGACCGCAATTACTACCAGGAGCACGCGCTCACCATCGCGCGGCATCCTTCGGAAACCGACGAGCGGGTGATGATCCGCCTGCTCGCGTTTGCCCTGCACGCCGACGAAGCGCTCGCTTACGGCAAGGACTTGTTCGACGTCGAGGAGCCGGCCCTGTGGCTGAAGGACCTCACCGGGGCCATCGACACCTGGATCGAGGTCGGCCAGCCGGACGAACGCCGCCTCATGAAGGCCAGCGGGCGCTCCGAGCACGTGGTGGTCTACAGCTACAGCGCCGTCAGCCACATCTGGTTCAAGCAGATCGCCAAACAGATCGACCGCGCGCGCAACATCACGATCGTGAACATCGCCGCCGAGAGCAGCGCCGCGCTGGAGCGCATGGCCAAGCGCAACATGCAGCTGCAGTGCACGATCCAGGACGGCCAGGTATGGCTGACCGACGGCACGGACACCGTGCAGGTCGAGCGCGAAACGCTGCTCGCGGAACGCAACTACTGATTTTCGATTCGACAGGTAAGCCCATGAAACGACTTCTCGCGCTGGCGCTGGCCGGCATCCTTTCCGTCCCGGCCCTGGCCCAGGTCGGCAGCAGTGTCAGTGTCAGCGCGCCGTGGATCCGCGCCACCGTGCCCCAGGCCAAGGTGGCCGGCGCCTTCATGCAGTTGAAGTCGGCCAGGCCGGCCAAGCTGGTGGAAGTGAAGAGCCCGGTCGCGGGCCGCGTGGAACTGCACCAGATGGCGATGGAAGGCCAGACCATGCGCATGCGCGCGGTCGAGGCCATCGATCTGCCGGCCGGCCAGACCGTGAACCTGGCCTCGGGCGGTTATCACGTGATGCTGTTCGACCTGAAGCAGCAGCTGAAGGAAGGCGAGCAGGTGCCGCTGACGCTGGTCGTGCAGGATGCGGCCGGCAAGCGCGAGAACATCGCGCTGTCGGTGCCGGTCAAGGCGCTGACCTATACCGCGCCGGCCGCCCACTGATTCAACCGATTTGACTGATTCAACGTGGGCACGGGGTGCCCACCCTACCTGCTGCATCGACCCCGTAGGGTGGGCACCCCGTGCCCACGATATGCCTCTCAGCGCGGCGCCGGACCCAGGCGGCGCGCCGAGCCGGAGCCGACCACGCTCTTGCTGACCTGCGGATCGCCATAGTAATTGACGTCGCCCGAACCGGCGACCGACATCTCCAGCGCCTTCTGCACCCATAAGGTCGCATTCCCGGAGCCGGCCAGGCTCACGTCGGCGGTGTCGACGCGCACGCGCGCCATGTCGACGGTGCCGGAGCCGCCCAGCGATGCCGACAGCTTGCGCGCGCTGCCCTCGTTCACCTTCAGGTCGCCGCTGCCGCCCAGGTTGACGCTGAGCGCATCGCCCTCGGCCTTGCCGACCCGGATGTTGCCCGAGCCGCCGAGGTCGAACTGCAGGCGCGAACCCGCCATGCGGTCGGCGTCGATGCTGCCGGAGCCAGCCAGCGCGAGGCGTTCCACGCCGCGCGTCTGCACCACGATCTTCAGGTTGCGGGTGCGGAGGTTGACCTTGTTCCTGGCGCGGATCTTCAGCGTACCGTCTTCGACCACGGTCTCGATCAGCGGCAGCAGGTTGTCGTCGGTCTCGATGCTGAGGCCTTCGCTGCCGCCGGTGCGCACTTCCACCTGGCCGGGCAGGGCCAGCGCCAGACCCTTGAAGCCGGCCACCTGGCGCGTCTCGCGCTTGATATTGCCGCTGCCCTTGACCTGTTCGCTTTTGCCGAAGGTCCAGTCCACGGCCAGCGCCGGCGTCGGGCTCAGCGCCGCAGTGGTCACGGTCGCGGCAGCGGCAAGGGCGCATGCGGCCAGCAGGCGGCGGCGCAGGGTGGTCGGGGTCGTGCTCATGGCATGGTCTCCTTATGGGTGGTGGGCGGTGATCGATGAGGCATCTTAGTCGGCCCCGTCCGGCGCCGGCGGCGTTTTGCGACGGATTGCACGATCGGCGCCGTAGGCTGCGGCAAACGGGATCAGGAAAGGATACAGGCCCCAGACGATCCTGCCCTCGACGCGCACGCACAGGGCGGCGTAGAGCGGCGGCAGGGCCATCAGCAGCAACAGGCTGCGCAGGGGCTTGATGGCTGCCGGCACCTGGCGCCAGCCCATGATGGCGGCCGGGACCACCGGGATGCAGGTGCCGGCGATCGACAGCAGCGAACGGACGTCGTGCAGCGCATGGTTGACGGTCCACCAGCTGGGTTCCCAGGTGTAGGAAGGCAGGCCGGGAATCAGCCAGAAGCGCACCGCCAGCAGCCAGGCGCCGGCGCCCAGCAGCACCGCCAGGCCGCCGCCGACGGCGATGCGACGGGTGGCCAGCAGCCAGGCCAGCAGCAGGATGTTTTCTTCGCGTACTGCAGTGCCCAGCAGGCCGGCCAGCGCCGCCAGCCAGGGTTGGCCCGCCAGCACCGCCAGCACGAACGCGCTGCGGGCCAGGATCGAGCCCGGGTCGACCACCAGGTAGGGCGCGTACCAGAAGGTCGGCAGCGCCACCAGCATCAGCACCCCGGCGCCGGTGGCGCGCTTCGAATCCATGCCGGCGCGCAGGGCGACGGCGGTCATCAGGCAGGCGCTCGCGCTCATGCACAGCCAGTTCAGTACTGCGAAGGCCTGGCGCAGGTCGCCGGGCAGGGCGGCGGCGATGGCCGGCACCAGGGTGCGGTAAGGGAAGGGCGCGCGCAGGTCCGCCAGCGTGAGCTCGCCGCGGAAATAACGGGCGGTGTCGAAGTAGGCCTGCGAATCCTCGATGGTGCCGCCCCAGCGCCACATCATCAGGCTGAAGGCCAGCAGCGCGAACATGAAGAACAGGACCGGCCAGCGCATGGGCTGCTCGGGAGCTGGGGCATTGGAGAGCGTCGTCATCGGGATGGTATTAATGGAAACATTGCGCAGTATACATTCAGCACGCGCTCACTTCGCAAGCGCAGCCGTTTTCGCTACAATCGCCGGCTTTTTTCCGCACTTTTTTCGTTCATGAATCTCCTGCTGTTCCTCGTCGCCTTCGGCGCCGGCATCGCCGTGTCCTTCCAGGCCGCCATCAACAGCCAGATGGCGGCAGCCGTCGGCGCCAACTCGGTCGTGGCCGCGCTGGTGTCCTTCCTGTGCGGCACCGTGGCGCTGGCGGTGGTCGCCCTGGCCCGCGGCGGCCTGCCCGATGCGCTGGCGGTGCTGCCGCAGCAGCCGCTGTGGAAATTCTCGGGCGGCTTCCTCGGCGCCGCCTTCATCTTCTGCACCGTGATGCTGGTGCCGCGCATCGGCCTGCTGAACCTGGTGGTGCTGGTGATCGCCGGCCAGTTGCTGACCTCGATGGCGATCGACCATTTCGGCCTCGTCAATGTCGCCATGCGCAAGGTGTCGGCGGTGCGGCTGCTGGGCGCCGTAGTGATGATCGTCGGTGTCGCGCTGGCCCTGTTCGGCGACCGCATTGCCGCCATGCTGGACCGTTGAGCCCCGGGGGCGAATGTTGTAAGTTTTTCACAAGAAAAATTATCTTTCCAAGTGGAACTTTGGCGCGCTGCTGGTTTTATAATTAATGCATCGTCAGTTCCACTTTTACATCGTCCGATGGAATACCACCAGTCCTCGCAGATCCCCACGCTTTCGTATATCGAAAACGAAGACCATCCCGTGTTCGGCACCCTGGTCGAGCAGATCCTGCACCTGCTGAACTCGAAGCTGGTGTTCTCGGACATCATCATTCACCAGAACAGCCCGCTGATGCTGCGCCAGCCGAAGGGCCTGGTGGCGGTCACGGATTCGCCGATCACCAAGGAGGAGCTGGAAGAGTTCTTCGACGTCATCGAGCCGAACTGGGCCGAACGCATCCAGGAGCGCGCCTTCGACAGGTCGATCGACCTGCACACGGCGCGCATCCGCGCCAACTGCTTCAGCTTCCAGGGCAAGAAGCGCTTGGGCTGCGTGATCCGCCGCTTCCCGAAGGAGCCGCTGCTGCTGGCCGAGCTGGGCCTGCATCCGGACGAGCAGGAATTCGCGCGCCTGACCAGTGGGCTGGTGCTGATCATCGGCGACACCTGCCAGGGCAAGTCGACCACCATCGCTTCCATCCTCGACGAGATTAACCGCCAGCGCTCGGGCCACATCATCACCATCGAAGACCCGGTCGAGACCCTGATCCCGCAGCGCAAGTGCATCATCACCCAGCGCGAAGTGGGCGTGGACGGCGACGTCGACAGCTACTACCTCGGCGCGCTGGATGCGCTGCGCGAGCGCCCGGACGTGATCGTGATCGGCGAGATCCGCGACGCCCAGACCGCCCAGGAGGCGCTGGCGCTGGCGGAATCCGGTCCGCTGGTGCTGGCGACGCTGCACGCGCGCTCGACCGAGCTGGGCCTGCAGAAGATGCTGCGCCTGCTGGGCAATTCCGAAGCCCAGGGCCAGGCGCTGGCGCACGCGCTGCGCGGCGTGCTGTGCCAGGCGCTGCTGCCGTCCCGGCAGGGCAACCGCTACCACCTGGCCACCGAATGCCTGAGCATCAGCCCGCAAGTGGCGGGCATGATCGAGCAGGGCGACCTGGGCGCCATCCGCGCCCACATGAACGCCGGCCGCGAGCCCGGCTGCCACACGATGAACAGCGTGCTGGAAGGGCTGCTGGCCTCGCACAAGGTCGGGGTCGACGATGCGCGCGCCGCCACCACCGACCGCATCGGCTTCGCGGAAATGGTCTAGGGTTTGTAAAACGGCAGATAAAAAGAAATCGGGCACTTGAAAACAAGTGCCCGATTTCTTTTGGCGTTCCCGAACTAATGCCGGCAGACTGGCCAGGCCAGCCTGCCGGCAAACGATCAGCCGCGGCGGCGGCGCAGGACGGCGCCCATGCCCACCAGGGCCAGGCCCATCAGCGACAGTGCGCCCGGTTCCGGCACGGCGAATGCCTGGCCCGGATCGTCCACACGCGCGCCCAGGATGTTCGGGCCGGCGCTCCACTTCGAATTGTAGTTGTAGCTGTTCTTGAAGCGCAGGTCGCGCTGGCCTTCGGCGGTGTTGAACCAGTTCGAGTTCAAGTGGAAGCTCCACAGCCCTTGTTTCGTCATGTCGACCGAGGCGTAGGAGTCGGCCTGGCCCGAGAAGCCTTTGCTGCTCGGAACCTGGCTACCCACGATGGTGTTCAGCGAGTTGCCGACGTCCATGCCGGTATCGAAGTAAAGGCGGGCCAGGAAGGTGCCTTCGGTGTAGCCGACTGCGCAGTCGTAGCCGCAGCGGATGCCGGCGGCGGTCGAGCTCAGCGAGGTGGCGCTGTACTTGTCCAGGTCGCGCCAGTACAGGTCCATATAGCCCTTGGTGGCCGGGAAGGCGTTGGCAACCGAGTCGCCGCCTTTCTCGATGCCGTAGAACATGCCGGTGATCTGGCCGCCAGCCTGCTTGTTCACGAAGAACGGACCATCGCCGCTCGGGTCGATCGAGTCGCCCGGGGTGTTGACGTCGCCGGTTTCCAAGGTCGAGACGACGAACACGCCCCAGTTGATTTCCTTGGTGCCGGCGAAGGTCGTGGCGCCGTTGATCGCAATCTGTTCCTGGCCGGTGTATTTCAGGTAAAGACCGCCGGTCGGCAGAGTGATTGCCGGGCTGGCGATGGCGCCGGCGCTGGCGGTTGCAGCTGCTAAGCTCAGAAGAAGTTTTTTCATGATGTCGCTGTTAGTTGTTGTCAGGAACCCCGACCTACATATAAGCAAGTTCGATGCCAGGCTTTAGTTGAATAATCGTAAGTAGTTGTATTTACTGACTTTTATTTTATTCCAGTAGTAAATTTTACTTGCACTCTCAGCAATAAGCTTGCATCGGTGTAAAAATTCCCGACAGTATTTTATTGTTCAGTCCAGGGGCACGGCGCGGTAGCGGTTGACCTCCGGCGCCGTGACCATGCGCGCGGCGTTGCCCCAGCTGGCGCGCACATAGCTGACCACCGCCGCCACCTCGGCGTCGTCCAGCACATGGCTGTAGGGCGGCATGCCGTAGGGGCGCGGATTGCCGCCGGTCGCGGGCGGGAAGCCGCCGTTGAGTACGATGCGGATGGCGTTGACCGGGTCCCGCATCGCCAGCGTGCGGTTGCCGGCCAGCGGCGGATAGGCGGGCACGCCATTCGCCGCCATGGCGCCGCGGCCATCCTTGCCATGGCAGTCGACGCAATGCCGGTCGTAGATCCGGGCGCCCAGCTTCATCAGCGCTTCCGACGGCAGCGGCGCCGGCCGCGGCGCTTCCGGCTCCGCCGGCAGCGAGTGCAGGTAGGCGGCCATCGCGTCCAGGTCCTGTTTCGACAAGTGCTGCAGGCTCTGGCGCACCACCTCCGCCATCGGGCCGACCACCGCGCCGTTCGGCGAGACGCCGGTCTGCAGCAGTTGCGCCAGGTGCGGGTCGGTCGATGCCAGCGCCGGCGCATACCAGCCCAGCACCGGGATCAGGCCGCCCTGCAGTCCCTGTCCGCTGGCGCCGAGGCCGTTGCGCGGGCTGTGGCAGGCGCTGCAATGGCCCAGTCCTTCGACCAGGTAGGCGCCGCGGTTCCATTCCAGCCCGCGCGCAGGCTGGGCCTGCTGGACGCCGGGCCTGAAGTAGAGCAGGCGCCAGCCTGCCAGCGCGGCCTGGCTGTCGTAGGGGAAGCGCAGGGCGTGGGCCTGGTTCTGTTGGCGCACGGCGGGCAGGCTGCGCAGCCAGGCGAACAGGGCGTCGGCATCCTCGCGCGTCACCTTCGTGTAGTTGGGATAGGGGAAGGCCGGGTAGAGCAGGCGGCCGTCGCGCCCGATGCCGTTGTGCAGGGCGTTCCAGAAGTCGTCCGCGGTCCAGGCGCCGATGCCGGTTGCAAGGTCGGGCGTGATGTTCGGCGCCATCACACGGCCGAACGGCGTCTCGATCGCGCGGCCGCCGGCGTAGGGCTGGCCGCCGCGGCTGGTGTGGCAGGCGGCGCAATCGCCGGCACGCGCCAGGTAGGCGCCGCGCGCGATATTGGCCGGGCTCGAAGCCCAGCTTTGCGGCGACTTGGCGGCGATGAATTCGGCGCGCGGCCAGGCCAGCAGCGCCGCGCCGGCGGCGAGTACCAGCACCAGCGCCAGCAGCGGAAGGAGGCGGCGCTTCATGGCTGCTGCTCCGGTGCGCTGCCGCAGGCCAGCGGCAAGGGGCGCGGCAGGGCCGGCGCCGGGCTGGCGTCAGGCGGCAGCGGTTCGCTGGCCAGCCAGGCCGAGATCGCCGACACGTCGGCCAGACTCAGGCGCGCGGCGATGGTGCCCATGCAGTCCGGCGCCAGCGCGTGGCGGCTGCCGTTGCGCCAGGCGCCGAACTGGGCGTTGATGTAGTCGCGCGGCAGGCCGAGCAGGCCGGGAATGGCGGGCAGCGCGCCGGTCAGGCGCTCGCCGTGACAGGCGATGCAGGCGGGCACCTTCAGGGCGGTATCGCCGCGCATGACCAGTTGGCGTCCGCGCGCCAGTTCGGCAGCCGGCAGGCCGGCGCGCGGCAGCACCGCCGCCGGCACGTGTTGACGCGAGAAGTAATCCGCGATCTCGTGCAGGTAGTCGTCGGACAGGTGCTGGACCATCCAGGTCATCAGCGGATACTGGCGGCGGCCATCGCGGAAATTCGTCAGCTGGTTGTAGAGATAGCCGGCCGGCTTGCCGGCGATGCGCGGGAAATACTGGCGCGCGCCGCCGCTGCCGCTCTGGGTGCCTGCGGCCGCCGGCGGCGTGTTGGCGCTGCCGTGGCAGGCGATGCAGGCGGCCAGGCGCTGCGGGAGGGTATCGGGGACGGCCATCTGCCGGCCCGGCTGCGCCGGCTGGGCTGGTTGGGCCGAGGCCGGCAGCACGCTCGTCCACGCGAACATGGCGGCCGCCAGAAGGGCGGGTGGTCGGATAATGCCTTGCATGGTCGGTTCCAGAGCCTCCTTTTGTATCTCCTGCAATATTGTAGTGCATTCAAAAGAGGTTTGCTCTCGCGACAATTTTGCCTGAGATACACAAGGCGCTTGGTTGGCGTGGGCCTAGCGTACGTCCTGGAAGGTGCGCAGGTAAGCCTGCAGCGCCTTGATCTCGTTCTCGTCGCGGATGCCCCAGAAGCGCATTTTGGTGCCCGGCACCAGTTTGTCGGGGTCGTGCAGGAAGGCGCTCAAGCTGCGTTCGTCCCACACGATGCCGGAGGCCTGCATTGGATCGGAATAGGCGAAGTCCGGCGTGGCGCCGGCGCGGCGGCCGAACAGGCCGTTCAGTTGCGGACCGAAGCCGCCGCGGGCATTGAGGCCGACCTGGTGGCAGGATGCGCACTGCTTGAAGGCGCGCTCGCCGGTCGCGGCGTCGGTGCCGGACGGGGCGCAGCCTGCCAGTGCGGCCGACGCGGCCAGCGCCAGCGCGGATAGGACAGGAAGTTTCATGCCGCGATTATAGGCGGCGGCGCGGCCTGCCGTGGATTCAGGCCTGAGGCTGCTCTTGCTTGGCGTCGGCCTCGAGCCGCGCCTGGCTGGCGGCGCGCGCGGCCAGGCGGGCGGCATTCGCGGCGGCGCTGTCGGCGGCAGCCCGGAAATGCTGGCACCAGTGACGGTAGATGCGCAGCGCGACGTGGGCGTCGTCGGCCGCGTACTGGATCTGCTGTTCGGACAGGCGCGGCATGGCCCAGTTGGTGGTGGTGATCCGACGCGATTTCTGCAGGCGCTTGCCGAAGAAGCGGGCCACCGCCGTCTTCGCGCCCCAGGCGTTCTTCTCACCGCGGCGCAGGGCGGTGGCGAGGTCGATCACGTTGCGGGTGTCGATGCCGAGCTTGGCGCGCAGGCGGCGCAGATCGTCGCCGAGGCCGAAGCCGACTTTCAGGATCGTGGGGGACTCCAGCACCGGGCGCAGTACCTCGGTGCACAGCGCCACCGCGGGGGACGTCGGCGAGCCGATCTGGAACAGCCAGGCGTGGGTGTCGTCGGCCAGCTGCACCAGGTGCGGGCCGGTCGATACCTCGCCTTTCTGGAAGGTCGGCTTCGATTCGGTGTCGAAGCCAATCGCATCGCAGGCGAGCAGGGCGGCCAGGGCGGCTTGCGCATCCTCCCTGGTCCGCACCAGACGCACGCTGGACAGCGCGATGCCCTCGTAAGGCGGCAATGACTCTTCGGTGTCCGCTGCGTTTTCGCTCACTTGATCAGTTCCAGTCGCTCGAATGATTATTTTTTCGAGAACTTGGACGCCAGCTGCTGCAGCTTTTCCTGGCGCTTGCGTTCCGCTTCCTGCTGGGCGGCGGCTTCGCGCTCGGCCTTCTTGCGCTCGGCTTCCTTCTTGAAGCGCTGCTGCAGCAGTTCCTTGGCGTGCAGGCGGTGGGTATCCGTCACCTCGGCGCCCGGCTTGCCGTCCAGGTCGTAGCGCACGGTGGCCTTTTCCATCGCGCGCAGGTAGCGCATCGAGCCGGTGTGGATGCCGAGTGCGGCGCGCATCAGCTTGCGGTTCAGGCTCGGCATGCGGGCCAGCAGCTGCTTGTCGATGCCGATCTCGAGCGGCAGGCAGTTGCGGAAAGCCTCGAACTGCTGCTGCAGCTGCTTGAGCAGGGCGCGCGGGGAATCCGCGGCAGGCGCAGCATCAGGCGCAGATGCGGGCGCAGATGCGGGCGCAGGGGCGGATGCCGAAGCGGCCCCGGTCTCCGGCGTGGTGTCGGCGGCGTTGTTTTCGTTGGCCTCGGGGGTTTCGGCGACGTTACTAATCGTATTCATTGACTTCATGGTAAGAACGGGAAGCGGAAGGATAGCATGGCAAGGCGGCGGATGTACCGCTGAGCCGTGTAAGGGTTCGTCGTCGCTGCCTGCCAACCGTGATTTCCTTCGCGTACGACGGGCGCGGCAGCGAGAAATCGTGTATGATCCGCCCCTTTCCCTGCGGCCGGCTTGCGCCGCCGCAGACGGTCGGGAGCCGGATAATCGGCCAGGGACTATGTGAATTGCTTATATCCATTATCGGATATTTCAATTATCACTAAATATTTCCTTGGTGCATAATATGCCTGTCTCCTCTATTTCTCTCTTGGGAAAATAGCTCAAGCCCGTTCCTTGACGGGCTTTTTTTCGTTCCGACATGCTAAACCGCGATTTCAACCACAACCCGACTTGTTCTTGCTACCCGTCCACGCGATCCGACGCCGCCGCTGCCGGCCGCGTCAAACGCCTGCCGGCAAGTACTGTCTTTCGTGCTTGATTTCCGGCCCCTCTGCCCTTAGTTAGGGCCATCCCGTTATTCCTTGCCCGAGGGTCCGCAAGCGGACCAGGTGGCTTATTGACTTCGCAGGCGCGCACCCCGCCTCGACTGGAGAATGTTCATCATGAAAAACACCGCCAAGACATTGACACTGACAGCGAAGAAAGCGCCGGCGAAGAGCACGGCGCAGCTGGCAGTGCCGAAAACCGCGACCTCCTACTTCCTCGAAACGGAAGCGGCGGCCGGCGGACCGGCGGCCAAGGTGACGGTGGTGAAAACGCGTTCGCGTCTGGCCTCGCTGAAAGCGGCCCAGGCCGAGCAGGATGCGGCCGCAGCGTCGCAAACCGCCGCCGCACAAGCAGCGCAACTCCAGCCGGAGCAATTCGACCAGGCCGTGGAAGCCGGTGTCGAAGCCGCCGAAGTCGTCGCCGAGACCGTGCATGATGCCGCCCCGGCGGCTGCACCGGCCACCCCGGCTGCACCGGTCGCCCCGGTTGCCGCGGTCGCCGCGGTTGCCGCCGACGCCGACGACGCCGACTTCATCCCGACCCCGACTGCGCCCGCAGCGCCGCCGGTGATCGTGCGCAAGCGCACCTCGAAGCTGGCCGCGCTGAAAGCCGCTGCGGCCGAAGCCGCCGGCGAAGCTGCGCCAGTCGCCGCCGAGCCGGCCGCGGCACCGGCCCCTGTCGCCGCTGAAGCAGCGCCGGCGCCGCGCGTGGTGCGCACCCGCACCCGCCGCATCGAGCCGTCGGCATCGCCAGCCGCTGCGGCCACGCCGACCGGCACCGTCAGCACCACCACCGACGCCGCCGCGCTGGCGAAGATCGATACCTCCGGCTACCTGCTGCCGCAGGTGAAAGTGCCGGGCCGCCGCGGCCGCAAGCCGAGCGAGTTCGTGCCGGAGAACGACGAGATCGCCGCGCTGAACGCGGTCGAGCGCGCCGAGCTGAAGGCCGCCTCCAAGCTGCGCGAGCGCAAGGCCAAGGGTATCCCCGGTATGCTGGGCGCCGAGCAGGGCTTCTCGGGCGAGGAACTGGAAAAGCGCCGTACCCAGCTGAAGAACCTGATCAACATGGGCAAGGAGCGCGGCTATCTGACCCATGCCGAGATCAACGACCACCTGCCGGAAAACATCATCGATCCGGAAGCGATCGAAGGCATCATCGCGACCTTCAACGACATGGGTATCGCCGTCTACGAGCGCGCCCCGGAAGCGGAAATGATGCTGCTGTCGGACGCCGTCGTGACCCCGACCAGCGAAGACGAAGTCGAGGCCGCGGCCGCGACCGCGCTGTCGACCGTCGACTCCGACTTCGGCCGCACCACCGACCCGGTCCGCATGTACATGCGCGAAATGGGCGCGGTCTCGCTGCTGACGCGCGAAGGCGAGATCGCCATCGCCAAGCGTATCGAAGAAGGCCTGAAGGACATGGTGCAGGCGATCTCGGCCTGCCCGGTGACGATTTCCGAAATCATCGCGCTGTCGCACAAGATCGCCAGCGACGAACTGAAGATCGATGACGTCGTCGACGGCCTGATGGCGCCGGACGAAGGCAGCCCGGCACCGGTGGCGGCCGCGTCCACCGCCGCCTCGGACGACGAGGAAGAGGAAGAGCTGGAAGACGAGGAAGAGGAAGAGGGCAGCACGGGCGGCAGCGCCGCTGCCGGCTACTCGGCCGAGCAGCTGGCCGCGCTGAAGAAGACCGCGCTGGAGAAGTTCGGCATCATCGAGAAGCAGTTCGACAAGATGGGCCACGCCTTCAAGACCCACGGCTACGGCTCGCTGCAGTACATCGCGGCCCAGGACGTGATCTCGACCGAGCTGCTGGGCATCCGCTTCACCGCCAAGATCGTCGAGAAGCTGTGCGACACCCTGCGCGGCCAGATGGACGAAGTGCGCGCCATCGAGCGTGCCGTGCTGGACATCTGCGTGAACCGCTGCGGCATGCCGCGCGCCCACTTCATCAAGGTCTTCCCGGGCAACGAGACGGACCTCGAATGGGTGCAGCGCGAAGTCGATTGCGCCTACCCGTACAGCGCGGTGCTGTCGCGTAACGCGCCGGCCATCATGGAACTGCAGCGCCGCATGATCGACCTGCAGGCGCGCGTGGCGCTGCCGCTGGCCGACCTGCGCAAGATCAACAAGCAGATGGCAGCCGGCGAAAAGCGCGCCCGCACCGCGAAGCGCGAAATGACCGTCGCCAACCTGCGTCTGGTGATCTCGATCGCCAAGAAGTACATCAACCGCGGCCTGCAATTCCTGGACCTGATCCAGGAAGGCAATATCGGTCTGCTGAAGGCGGTCGACAAGTTCGAATACCGTCGCGGTTACAAGTTCTCGACCTATGCGACCTGGTGGATCCGTCAGGCGATCACGCGTTCGATCGCCGACATGGCCCGTACCATCCGCGTGCCGGTGCACATGATCGAGACCATCAACAAGATGAACCGCATCTCGCGCCAGATCATGCAGGAAACCGGCAGCGAGCCGGACATGGCGACCCTGGCGGCCAAGATGGAGATGCCGGAATCGAAGGTCCGCGAGATCATGAAGATCGCCAAGGAGCCGATCTCCATGGAGACCCCGATGGGCGAGGACGGCGATTCGCAGCTGGGCGACTTCATCGAGGACAACGCGACCCTGGCGCCGCTGGAAGCCGCGATGCACGCCTCGATGCGCGGCGTGATCAAGGAAGTGCTGGACTCGCTGACCCCGCGCGAAGCCAAGGTGCTGCGCATGCGCTACGGCGTCGAGATGTCGAACGACCACACGCTGGAAGAAGTGGGCAAGCAGTTCGACGTGACCCGCGAGCGTATCCGCCAGATCGAAGCCAAGGCGATGAGCAAGCTGCGCCAGCCTTCGCGTTCGGACAAGCTCAAGACCTTCCTGCAGAACCAGTAAGCCGCGCTGCTGCGCGAAGCGTCTGCGAAACCCCGGCTTGCCGGGGTTTTTTTTCGTGCGCGGCTGGACCGCCGCTGCCGGCTCGGGGATACTGCAGTTGTCTTGTTCACCACGCTTCGCACCGATGACCCACGCCGTCTCCGCTTCCCTTCTTCTGGCCGCCCTGTGCCTGCCATTCGCCACGAACGCCCATGCCGCCGACGACGATGCCATCAATCCCGACCGGCCCGGCGTCACCGAGACCAGCAAGGTCGTCGGCAAGGGCCGCGTGCAGCTCGAGACCAGCGTCCAGTGGGACCGCCAGCGCGACGACGACAGCCACCAGCGCACGCTGACTTCGCCGACCCTGCTGCGCATCGGCCTCGGCGAAAGCACCGAGCTGCGCTTCGAGACCGACGGCCGCAACGTCATCCACGCCAGCGATCCCGGCACCGGCCAGCATACGGTCACGGCCGGCTGGGCGGACACCGAAGTCGGTCTCAAGTGGCACCTGCGGGATGCGCCGGACGGCCAGGCCGGCGCCCCCTCGTTGGGCGTGCTGCTGCACGCCGCGCTGCCGAGCGGCAGCCGCGAACTGCGCGGCCATGGCCTGCGTCCTTCGCTGCGCCTGGTGGCCGAATGGGATCTGCCGCACGACCTGTCGCTCGGCCTGATGCCGGGACTGGGCATCGACAGCGACGATGGCGGCGCGCGCTATGGCTACGGCATTGTCGCCGCCGCGCTCACCAAGGCGTTCGACGAGCGCCTGCACGGCTTCGTGGAACTGGCCGCGCCGCAGATCGCGCGCGCCACCCACGGCGGCACCCAGTCCAGCTTCGATGCCGGCCTGACCTGGCTGCTGAACAAGGACAGCCAGCTCGACGTCCAGCTGATGCATGGCCTGAACCGGCGGACGCCGGATTTGAGTCTGGGGTTCGGCCTGTCGGTACGCCGCTAAAGTTGCAATTTTGCAACCCAACATGTTAGGATATTTTTAACCTAACATCCTGGCGGACACGATATGGCAGAGCTGGAAGTGGCAAAACACGGCAAGAACGTCGTGCACCTGATGGCGAAGAAGGAGCATGCGCTGTCGCACCGCCTCCGCGAGATCGCCGTCGAGATCGCGATCATCGTGTTCGCCGTCAGCATGAGCATCTGGCTGCACGGCCTGAGCGAGCACCATCACCAGCAGCAGGAAGTGCGCAGCTTCCTGGTGGGCCTCAAGGGAGACCTGGAGGGCGACGTCAAGGCGCTCACCAACATCAGCGAAGGCTACAAGGGCTTCGACGCCAATTATGCCTACCTCGCCAGCCTCGATCCCGATACGCAGCCGGACTGGGCAAAGTTCAAGCAAGCCTATGCCGCCAGCGATGCGAACTGGTACTTCATGCCGGCCAAGAGCCGCTTCGACGGTTTCGTGATGAGCGGCAAGCTGACCAATATCGAAAACGAACAACTGCTGACCGCGATCCTGGCGCTGTACCAGACTCGGCTGCTTGAAATCCAGACCTCGGAAGGCGGCTGGACGACCCGCCAGCGCAAGCTGCGCGAGTACCGCGAGGAACAGCTCGAAGGCGACGACGAGCGCTCGCTGTTTCGCGTGACGACCACGCCGAAGGGCAAGCGCCTGCTGCGCCAGATGGCGACCACGCGGCAGCTGTACCAGCGCTACCAGAGTTATATCGAGCTCAGCCGCGACATCATCAGGATGATCGACGCGGCGTATCCGGAACAGGTTGCGCCCAGGCCGCATTGAAAACGCCATTCCCGCAAGCGCGGGAAGTCATTACGGGCAGTACCCGTAATGACACGCGATCGGACGCAATGCAACTCAACCGGTATTGCGCAGTCCCGCCGCCACCCCATTGATCGACATGTGAATCCCCCGATGCACCCGCGAATCGACATTCGCCGGGTCCTTCGACAGCGCCCGATGGCGCTGGATCAGCTCCACCTGCAGGTGGTTCAGCGGATCCAGGTAGGCGAAGCGGTTCTGGATCGAACGGGCCAGCAGCGGATTCGCGGCCAGGCGCTCGGCATTGCCGGTCACCTGTTCCAGGCAGCGCAGGGTCTCGCCGTATTCGGACGCGATGCGCTTGAAGATGCGGTCGCGCAGCGCCACGTCCGGCACCAGTTCGGCGTAGCGGCGGGCGATCGGCAGGTCGGTCTTGGCCAGCACCATGTCCATGTTCGACAGCAGCGTGGCGAAGAAGGGCCATTGCTGGAACATCTCCTTCAGCAGCGCCAGCCTTTCTTCACGCTCGCCGCCCGTTTCCCCATCCTTCAGCCAACCGGAGACGGCGGCGCCGAAGCCGAACCAGCCCGGCAGCAGCAGGCGGCACTGGCCCCAGGAGAAGCCCCAGGGAATCGCGCGCAGGTCTTCGATGCGGCGGGTCGACTTGCGCGAGGCCGGGCGCGAGCCCAGGTTCAGCTCGGCGATCTCGGCGATCGGCGTGGCGGCGAAGAAGTAGTCGGTGAAGCCCGGGGTCTCGTACACCAGGTTGCGGTAAGCCTTGTACGCGCGCTCGGACAGCTCGGCCATCGCCGCTTCGTAGCGCTGCAGGCGCGCCACCTGTTCATGGCCTTCGCCGTGGGGCATCAGGCCCGCTTCCAGCGTGGCCGCCACCAGCAGTTCGAGGTTGCGGCGGCCGATCTCCGGGTTCGAGAACTTCGAGGAGATGATCTCGCCCTGTTCGGTCAGGCGGATCTGGCCGTTCACGGTGCCCGGCGGCTGGGCCAGGATCGCGTCGTAGCTCGGACCGCCGCCGCGGCCGACGGTGCCGCCGCGGCCGTGGAACAGGCGCAGCTTGACGCCGGCCTCGCCGAACACCTGCACCAGTTTCAGCTCGGCCTGGTACAGCTCCCAGTTCGATGTCAGGAAGCCGCCGTCCTTGTTCGAGTCCGAATAGCCCAGCATGACTTCCTGCAGGCGGCCCTGCTGCGTGATGAATTCCTTCACGATCGGCAGCGCCATCCACTCGGCCATGATCTGGCCGGCGCGCTGCAGGTCGGGGATGGTCTCGAACAGCGGGATCACCATCACGTCGCACTGTTTCTCGCGTTCGTCGATGCGCAGCAGGCCGGTCTCCTTCTGCAGCAGCAGGACTTCCAGCAGGTCCGACACGGTCTCGGTGTGCGAGATGATGTAGTTGCGGATCGCGCGCGTGCCGTAGCGCTTGCGGATCTCGCGTGCCATGCGCAGCACGCCGAGTTCCGACTCGGTCTCGTCCGAGTACTCGGCATAAGGCGTGTACAGCAGGCGCGGATGGGCGATCTCGGCCAACAGCAGTTTCACCTTGGCGGCTTCGTCCAGTGCGGCGTAGTCCGGCTCGACCGCCGCATGCCGGAACAGTTCGGCCAGCACACGCTCGTGGATGTCCGAGCTCTGGCGCATGTCGAGCGAGGCCAGGTGGAAGCCGAAGATGGCGGCGGCGCGCAGCAGCCCGGCCAGGCGCGGCTTGATCAGGATCGCGCCGTGGTTGTTGGCCAGCGAATCGGCCAGCACCTGCAGTTCGGCCTGGAACTCGGCCGGGTCGCCGTAGGCATCGGCGTGGCCGACCTCCTTGCGCAGCGGATTGTTGGCGCCCAGTTCGCGCGCGGTCGCGGCCAGGCGCGCGTAGATGCCGATCAGGGCGCGCCGGTAGGGTTCGTCGCTGCGGTGCGGCGACGTATCCGGCGAGTTCGCGGCCAGCGCTTCGAGCGCGGCGTCGGCCTGCACCAGCAGGGTCGAGGTCGACAACTCGGCGCCCAGCGCGTGCACTTCATCGAGGTAGAAATCGAAGATGGTGGTGGCGTGGCGCACCAGCGCGCGCTGCATGGTGTCGGCGTTGACGTTCGGGTTGCCGTCGCGGTCGCCGCCGATCCAGCTGCCCATCTGCAGGTAGGTGGCGTCCCTGGTCGATGCCTGCAGCTCTTCCTCGATGTCGTCGTACAGCGCCGGCAGCTCGCGCAGGAAGGTGGTGCGGTAGTAGGAGAGGGCGTTCTCGATTTCGTCGGCCACGGTCAGCTTTTCGTAGCGCAGCATGCGGGTCTGCCACAGCGTCGCCACGCGCGCCTGCAGCAGCGTCATGTTGCGCGCGCGTTCCTTGGGCGTCAGCGGCAGGTCGCGCTCGGCCAGCAGGCGCGCGATGTCGTGCTCGGCGTCGAGGATGGATTTGCGCTGCACCTCGGTCGGGTGGGCGGTCAGCACCGGCGAGATCAAGGCATCGCGCAAGAAGCTTGCTATCTGTTCGCGCCCGACGCCGGCATCCTGCAGGCGCGCCAGCGCATACGCCACGCTGGCCGGCTGGGGCTTCGAGCCGGCCAGCTGGTGGGCGCGGCGCCGGCGCACGTGGTGCTGGTCTTCGGCGATGTTGGCCAGGTGCGAGAAATAGGAGAAGGCGCGCACCACCGAGTTGGTTTCTTCGCGCGTGAGCTTCTTGAGCAGGGTGGTCAGCTCTTCGCCGGCCTGCGGGTCGTCCTCGCGGCGGAAGCGCACGGCGGTCTGGCGAATATTCTCGACCACGTCGAACACGGCCTCGCCTTCCTGGTTGCGCAGCACGTCGCCCAGCAGGCGGCCGAGCAGGCGGATGTCTTCTTTCAACGGCGCGTCCTTCTCGGAAGACGGCGTCGGAATGGATGCGGAAACCTGGTCTTGCGAAGCAGCCAGGGGATCAAGGTTTGCAGCTTTGTTCATTATCGAGCACAGGTTGAATGTTCGGGGGTCCCAAAAGGGGCTCTCGTGTACAACGTTGCCGTGGTGGATGCCACGGTTTCTGCAAGGGGCAGCATGCTAGAATTTGTGGTTTCAGGCATGCCGCCTACCGGCGCCGGCCGATCCAGGCACAACGACAGTGAAAGAAATTGTTTTGAACTCAAACGATACGACGCTACGCGTCCCGTCTCGCCTCATTATCGCATCGCGCGAGAGCCGTCTGGCCATGTGGCAGGCCACGCACGTGCGCGACCGCCTCGCCGCATTATATCCGCATTGCCAAATCGACATTCTGGGAATGACGACGCGCGGCGACCAGATCCTCGACCGCACCCTGTCCAAGGTCGGCGGCAAGGGCCTGTTCGTGAAGGAGCTCGAGGTGGCCATGCACGAAGGGCGTGCCGACCTGGCCGTGCACTCGTTGAAGGATGTGCCGATGGAACTGCCGGATGGTTTCGAGCTGGCCGCCGTGCTCGAGCGCGAAGACCCGCGCGACGCCTTCGTCTCGAACGACTTCGACAGCCTGGCCGCGTTGCCGGCCGGCAGCGTGGTCGGCACCAGCAGCCTGCGCCGCCAGGCCCTGATCGCGGCGCGTTACCCGCATCTGGTGATCAGGCCGCTGCGCGGCAACCTCGACACCCGGCTCGGAAAACTCGACCGCGGCGAGTATGCCGCCATCATCCTGGCCGCCGCCGGCCTCAAGCGCCTGGGCCTGGCGCACCGCATCCGTGCCTGCCTGGAAACGGACGAGAGCCTGCCGGCCGCCGGCCAGGGCGCGATGGCGATCGAGATCGTCGAAGGGGGGCGTCCCGACGGCGTCGACCTGCGCGCGCTGCTGGCACCGCTGAACGACGAGGCCACCGCCCGCGCCGTCGCCGCCGAGCGCAAGGTCTCGCGCGTGTTCGGCGCCAGCTGCCAGATCCCGCTGGCGGCCCACGCGGTCGTCGCCGGCGGCGAGATGCACCTGCGCGCCATCGTGGCCACGCCGGATGGCCGCCGCAGCGCCTTCGCCGAAAGCAGCGGCCCGGCCGACGATCCCGAAAGCCTGGGCCAGCAAGTCTCGAACCGCCTGCGCGAACAGGACGCCGACGCCATCCTGGCCGAGTGCAAGGCCGAGTCGGCCGCACCCTGATGGCCGGCGCGGTCGTCATCACCCGACCCCGGCAGCAGGCCGAGCCGCTGGCGCGCGCCGTGGCCGCCCTCGGCCGCGAGTCGGTGCTGCTGCCGCTGCTGGACATCTCGCCGCTGCCGGACGCGGGCCAGGCGGTGCTGCGCCGCGTGCTGGCCGATCTGGCCGCGTATGCGCTGGTGGTGTTTGTGTCGCCGAACGCGATCGATGCCGCCTTTGCCCACATCGAGGCTTGGCCGGCGGGCGTCGACATCGGCGTGGTCGGCGAGGGCAGCCGCGCCGCGCTCGCCAGGCACGGGGTGGCGGATGGGCGCGTGCGCATCCATTGCCCGAACGACCCGGCCTTCAGCGATTCCGAACACCTGCTGCAGGCGCTGGACCTGGCGCGCCTGGCCGGCCGCCGCGTGCTGGTGGTGCGCGGGGAGGGCGGGCGCGAGCTGCTGCCGGACGCCCTGCGCGGCGCCGGCGCCCTGGTGGAGACGGTCAGCAGCTACCGCCGCGCGGTCCCCGGCCTGAGCCCGGAGCTGGCGGCGCAACTGGCCGGCTTGCTGGCCCGGCCGAACGACTGGATAATCACGAGCTCGGAAGCGCTGCGCGGCCTGGTGTCCCTGGTCGAGCGGCTCGAACCCATCGAATTGCAGTATCAACTGCGGCAGCAGCGCCTGATCGTCCCGCACGCGCGCATCCATGACACGGCGCGCGCACTCGGCTTTGGCCGCCTGGTCCTCACCGGCTCCGGCGACGAGCGTCTTCTTGCCGCGTTACAATCACAAGCATGAACGAATTGCCCAACAATCCCGACCCATCGAGCAAGGGCGGCCAGATGGTCCCGCCGGAGCCCTATGCGGCGTCCGCGCCTGCCGAACCGCGCGTGCCGGAAATGACCCGCGTCGGCGGGCTGCTGAACAAGCCGCAGAATGTGGCCATCATCGTGCTGGCCGTGCTGCTGGCGCTGCAGACCTGGTCGACCCACAGCCGCTTCAACCGCCTGCGCGAAGACGTCGCCAAGACCCTGCAGAAGGACAACGCCTCGAACGCCGAGACCGCCCAGCTGGTCCGCGAGACCCAGGAAACCGCCAAGGAGCTGCAGGTCAAGGTCGGCGTGCTGGAAAGCCGCCAGACCGAGTCGCAGAGCCAGCAGGCCGCGCTCGAGCAGATGTACCAGGACATCTCGAAGAACCGCGACGAATGGGCGCTGTCCGAGATCGAGCAGGTGCTGTCGACCGCCAGCCAGCAGCTGCAGCTGGCCGGCAACGTGCAGGGCGCGCTGATCGCGCTGGCCAACGCCGACCGCTCGCTGTCGCGCTCCGACAAGCCGCAATTCATCACGATCCGCCGCGCCATCGCGCGCGACATCGACAAGCTGAAGGCGCTGCCCCAGGTCGACCAGGCCGGCATCGCGCTGCGCCTCGATAACGTGATCGGCCAGATCGACAACCTGCCGCTGCTGGCCGACGAGAAGCCGGCCGAGCCGAGCGCGCCGAGCCGCGTGAATCCGCCGGCCAAGGCCGCCAAGGGCGCTGCGGCTGCGGCCGTGCCGGAACAGGAGATGTCGCTGGGCCGCCGCATGGTCGAGACCTGGCGCAACTGGAGCCACGAGATGTGGGACGACATGCGCCAGCTGATCCGCGTGCGCACCGTCGACCGGCCGGAAGCGCTGATGCTGTCGCCGGGCGAAGCCTATTTCGTGCGCGAGAACCTGAAGCTGCGCCTGCTGAACGCGCGCCTGGCCCTGTTGTCGCGCAACGAAGGCACCTTCCGCGACGATATCGGCAGCGCCCAGCAGACGCTGGCCCGCTATTTCGACACCAAGGCGCGCTCGACCCAGTCGGTGCAGGGCCTGCTGCGCCAGGTACAGGCCAACAACGTCACCATCGAGGTGCCGGATCTGTCGGAAAGCCTGAACGCCGTGCGCAACTACAAATCGAAACCATGAGGAGCTGACGGATGCGCCTGCTTCTCTGGTTAGTCGCCCTGATGGCGGCCGCGATCGGCATCGCCGTGACCGCCCGTTTCAACCCCGGCAACGTGGTGTTCTTCTATCCGCCGCACCGGATCGATTTGTCGCTGAACCTGTTCGTGGTGCTCACGGCCCTGCTGTTCCTGGTCGTGTACGTGCTGGCGCGGGCGGTGCGCGCGACCCTCGACATGCCGGCGCGCGTGGCCGAGTACCGTCTGCGCAAGCGCGAGCGCGAAGCCAACCGCGGCCTGCGCGAGGCGCTGAAAGCCCTGTTCGAAGGCCGCTTCGGCCATGCCGAGAAGGCCGCCAAGCGCGCCGCCGAACTGCCCGACAACGCCGGCCTGGCGGCGCTGATCGGCGCCCGTGCCGCGCACCGCATGCGCGAACCGGCGCGGCGCGACGCCTGGCTGGCCGGGGTCCTGCACGACGGCTCGCTCAAGACCGCGCGCCTGATGACGGTGACCGAGCTGCTGGTCGACGAGCACAAGCCGGAAGGCGCGCTGGAAGCGGTGGCCGAGCTGAACGCCAGCGGCCAGCGCCACATCCACGCGCTGCAATGGGCGATGAAGGCCAACCAGCAAGCCCGCAACTGGCCCGAGGTGCTGCGCCTGGTGCGCATCCTGGACAAGCGCAACGCCCTGCATCCGGCCCTGTCCGGCCGCCTGCGCGAGATGGCCTACGAGGCGCTGCTGGGCGAGGGCGGCCACGATGCCGAGAGCCTGCGCCGCCTGTGGTCCTCGGTGCCCAACGCCGACCGTTGCAAGCCCTACATCGCGGCGCGCGCCGCCGCCGCCTTCAACGCCCGCGGCCTGCACGACGAAGCCCGGGTGATCGTCGAAAACGCGCTGGCCTCGGAGTGGGACGAGCGCGTGGTGCGCGCCTACCGCGAGGCCGCCGGTCCGGAGGGCTCGGCCACGCTGCTGGCCCAGATCGAGAAATGCGAAGGCTGGCTGCGCGAGCACCCGGGCGACGCCGAACTGGCCCTGACCCTGGGCGCGCTGTGCCTGCGCCAGAAGCTGTGGGGCAAGGCCCAGCGCTATCTGGAGCAGGCGCTGGGTGACGCGACCAACCCGGAACATGTGCGCGAAGCCCATTTGAAGCTGGCCCAGCTGCACGAAGCCCTGGGCCAGGAAGAAGAGGCGAACCGCCACTTCCGCCAGTGCGCGCTGGCGACCGTTCTATAAAGGAACACGGGCTTGTGCGGCGCACAAGTCCAGGCCGATTCGCTATAATGGCCCCCTTTATTATTCTTACAGCAACCCAAGCAACCAAGGACAAGCCATGAGCCTGAACAACGTCAACGCCGGCCGCGACGTGCCGAACGATTTCAACGTCGTCATCGAGATCCCGATGAATGGCGATCCGGTCAAATACGAAGTGGACAAGGAATCCGGCGCGATCTTCGTCGACCGCTTCATGGGCACCGCCATGCACTACCCGTGCAACTACGGCTACGTCCCGAACACCATCGCCGACGACGGCGATCCGTGCGACGTGCTGGTCATCACCCCGTTCCCGCTGATCCCGGGCGTGGTGGTGCGTTGCCGCGCGCTGGGCGTGCTGCAGATGACCGACGAAGCCGGCGGCGACGCCAAGATCCTGGCCGTGCCGGTCGAGAAGCTGGCGCCGGTGTACGCCAACATCAAGTCGCATGAAGACGTGCCGGAACTGACCCGCAACCAGATCCAGCACTTCTTCGAGCACTACAAGGACCTGGAAAAGGGCAAGTGGGTCAAGGTCGAGGGCTGGGCTGGCGTCGACGCCGCCAAGGAAGAGATCGTCAACGGCGTGAAGGCCTACGAAGGCCAGGCGAAGTAATCGCCGCGCATTGCGACCATGAAGAAGGGCCGGCACCCGCGAGGGGCCGGCCCTTTTGCTGTGCGCCCAGCATGGGCGCAATCTTGGAGGTGTAAGTCCTCCCGTAAGCTGACCACAGCGAACGAAGTGAAGCGCAACTGCGGAAGGGTGACCGACCGTGGAGAGGAAGCGTGGATCGAA